>VYLC01000222.1_pt1 | contig 17941 bp, 18 predicted proteins | sample 5109531 | NCBI WGS metagenome assembly VYLC01 (sample SAMN12291787, study PRJNA351875) | freshwater metagenome | isolation source: freshwater lake | place: USA: Michigan, Gull Lake | collected 2013-08-08
GAGATATAAGAATATTTCAGTGAAAAAGCGGCGATAAAAAGCCTCATCTTCTTGAAATTGTACCTCACAGAAGTAGATAGGAGTCTGGGGGTTATTATTTTGCGGCAGAAAGACCCATCAAGACGAAAAGAAAGTTGTTTGACTTCCACCGAGTCAAAGCGGTAGTTATTCGCCTCGTTGATAGGGAGTTGAATTAATTCAAAGAAGATAGAGGGGAAAGATTGAAAGAGTTGATAAAAAATCGTGTCAGTTTTCATGCTTTTATTTTATAGCAGTACCCGCTAAGATTAGGACGTTTTGCCTCCCCCCTAACCCCTAAAATAGCGCAATCCTAATCATTACCGATTAATTTAAGATGTTTCCTTGGCGAACCCTTCCACTCTCTCCCTGATGGGCTTTTTTCCGTATTCATCAATAAAAAACGGAGAATACTTGACAAATTCGGGGGGGGGTATAATTATGATGCTTATTGCTATTAAGCAATGATTTATGGGGTATAAATAGCAATTTTTACCCATTCTTAACCAGGACATTAACTTGCAATCAATCAAAAATGACTAATCAACTGCTAAAAGCCCTTTGCCTTCCCGCGGTGACTTGTGCCGTTTTCAGTGCCATTCCCGCCCATGCCGCCATTTTTACCGCTACCTATACGGGTACTGTTTCAGCAAACTTTGGTGTCGATAACGTTAATGTCGGTGATACTGCGGTTATTACCTATCAGCTTGACAATGGGGGAACTTCCCTGTTGGGCCAAACATGGACCGCGAGTAACATTGTGACTGTCACCTTCAATTTTGGTAATGGGTCCCACGTTACCACCTTTAATCCTAATGGTGGTAATGGGTTGACTGCTGCTTCAGGAAGCTTTGTCACCAATGCCTCAGGACAATTAACGGCTGTTCCTACCAAATGGAGTGATTCCAGTAATCTCAATGTCGTCTCAACCAATTCCACACAAACACCTCGCTCATGGTTCGTGGATGGAGGCAGTGTCGTTTACTTGACTTTGCCCTCCAACAGGGTCGGTTTGACCAATGCATCAGGCAATATCGTTGCTGCTAACTGGACCATTCAAGGCACCGGCACCCCGACACAGACAACCCCAGAACCAGGTACCCTTTTAGGTTTATTAGCGGTGGGTTCTCTGGGTGCATTGGCTCGCAAACGTCAATAAATGACCAATTCTAGTGTAAGGAAGGTTTAAAAGCCTTCCTTTTTGGCTAGGTATCCATCAATTTACTTCCTTTGTCGAAAATGTTGCCAGATAATTTAACCAACACCAACTAATGAACCCTGCAATTTAACATCTTCGTTACCCTTGGATATATCGGCTAATTGACTGATATTTTCTAACTCAATTGCAGGAACAGTTCGTTTAATTAAACCAGTTAAAACTTTACCTGGTCCCACTTCGATCGCTTTTTCCACACCCACATCCAGCAATTTTAAGATAATTTCTCGCCATCTTACGGAGCTAGTCATCTGCTGAATGAGATAACTTTTTAATTCCTCCGCATCGGTGATCGGTTGGCTAGGATTAACATTAGAAATAACGGGAACTTTTGCAGAACGAAAATTAACTAATTCTAAAATCTGCTGAAACTGAATAGCAGCATTTTCCATCAAGGGAGAGTGAAAAGCACCGGATACTTTTAAGGGCATAACCCGCTTAACTTTCACTTGACCTAATACCAAATCCACCGCTTCAGGAGTCCCAGAAATCACCACTTGTTCGGCACTATTATCATTAGCAATAACTACATTTTCCGTCTGATTAATCACTGTCTCTAGACTGGTGCGATCGAATTTCATTAAGGCGGCCATTTTACCACCTTCGGCCGCATCCATCAAACGGGAACGGTTTTGAACTAGATTTAATCCTGTTTCAAAATTAAACACCCTGGCCGCATACAAAGCCGAATATTCACCGAGACTATGACCGGCAACTAGATCGGGAAAATGACCTTTTTCTTGCAACAAATCCGCTAAAATACTCTCCACCACAAATAAACAAGGTTGGGTATAAAGAGTACGAGATAGAGTTTCTTCATCCCCTTGACATTTTTCCAGGACCGACCAACCGAGGATTCTTTCTGCTATTTCTAATCTCTCTTGGCCAAGCGCACTTTCCGCTAAATCTCCAATCATTCCTAACGCTTGCGATCCTTGTCCCGGGAATATCCACGCTGTTTTCATACGTTCTTAAAATAGATAGATAGATGTGTTTGGGTCAGTTATCAGTTATCAGTTATCAGTTATCAGATGTGAGTTTTTAGTTATCAGTTATCAGTTATCAGTTATCAGTTATCAGTTATCAGTTATCAGATGTGAGTTTTTAGTTTACTGTTTACTGTTTACTGTTTACTGTTTACTGTTTACTGGTTACTGGTTACTGGTTACTGTTTACTGGTTACTGTTTACTGTTTACTGGTTACTGTTTACTGTTTACTGTTTACTGATCACTGAATTAATCTCCCCAACGGAAGATAATCCCACCCCAAGTTAAACCGGCACCAAAGCCAGAAGAAGCAATAATATCACCTTTTTTGACCTTACCACTCCTGACAGCTTCATCGAGGGCTAGAGGAATCGAGGCCGCGGAAGTGTTGCCATACTCGCTGAGATTGCTGATCACTTTTTCCGGAGGCAGTTTCAGGCGCTCGCTCACCGCGTCCATAATTCTTTGATTAGCTTGGTGCAAAACTAACCAATCGATATCACTGGTGGTTAAATTAGCTCGATAGAGAGCTTTTTCGATGACCTCTGGCACTTTCGCCACGGCAAAACGATAGACTTCCCGTCCGTTCATCCTTAGGGGCTTATAGGTCCCTTTTTGAACGCTTACCCCCTCCTTAAGGGGCAATTCTTCCCCTTCATAGGCGAGATTGAGAGAACCATTCTGGCTGCCGTCGCTATGGAGTTCAAAACCGAGAATGTTATCTTTTGTATCATTTGCTTGACAAACCACCGCCCCTGCCCCATCTCCAAAGAGGACACAGGTAGCGCGATCGTTCCAATCCAGCCAACGGGAGAGAACATCGGCCCCGATAACCAAGACATTGCGGTAAGTACCAGTACGGATAAACTGGGTGGCGGTGACTAATCCCACCAGAAAACCCGAACAGGCGGCGGTGAGATCAAAAGCGATCGCCCGATTAGCCCCGATCTGACTTTGAACTTGGGCGGCACTACCGAACAGATCATCGGGGGTAGAAGTAGCCAAGAGAATCAGATCGATGTCCCTAGGCGACACCTGAGCCATTTCCAGAGCCTTAATCGCCGCTTGGGCTGCTAATTGGCTCAAAGACACCGATTGATCCGCTAAATGGCGTTTACCGATGCCTGTACGACTTTTAATCCACTCATCGGAAGTCTCGACAATTTGGCTGAGTTCTTCATTACTGAGGAATTGCGCTGGTGTGGCCGATCCACAACCGGTCATGACGACTGCTGCCCCGAATCCGTTCAAAATAGTCCCCCTTTTCAGTTATCAGTTATCAGTTATCAGTTATCAGTTATCAGTTATCAGTTATCAGTGGGTCAGTGATCAGTTATCAGTCATCAGTTATCAGATTTGAGTATTAAGTGAGCAGTATTAAATAGCAGTTTCCTACTGTCTTTTCACTGATTACTGATTACTGTTTACTGACCCATTCAAGATGGCTCACAGCTTAATCTTCACCGTTCACCGACAACTTTTTTAATTGATGATGTCAGTTATCAGTGGGTCAGTCATCAGTGACTAGATTTGAGTATTAAGTGAGCAGTATTAAATAGCAGGATTACTGTTTACTGATAACAGCAAAAGGCTGACGGCTTAATCTTCACCGTTCACCGACAACTCTTTTAATTGATGATGGTGGTCATTGTAGGCTTGAATGCGCTCAGAAACGCGATTATCAACGGCATTTTTTGCCTGTCGGATAGCGTTAAAAATTGAAGGCGCTTGGGAACTGCCGTGACTGATCACACAGACCCCATCGACTCCAAATAACAGTGCGCCACCGTGTTCCGCATGATCCATGCGTTGTTTGATCTGTTTAAGATTGGGTTTAATTAAAGCCGTCCCGACTTTACCCTGTATCCCCCTAGGTAATTCCTCTTTGAGAATTTGTAGGATAATTCCCCCCACCGCTTCGGCAAATTTTAACAGGACATTACCGACAAAACCATCGCAGACGATCACATCAAATTGTCCCGATAGCACATCCCGGCCTTCCGCATTGCCGATAAAGGGAATTTGCTGGTTATTTTCTAATAATTCGTAGGTTTTTAGGGCGAGATCGTTACCTTTGCTGGCTTCTTCGCCAATATTGAGTAACCCGACTTTCGGTTCTTCAACACCCATAACGTATTTACTGTAAATTGTCCCCATTAGGGCAAACTGCTCTAAATATTTGGGTTTACAGTCCACATTCGCCCCGACATCGAGGATAATCACCGATTTACCCGCTAACATAGTCGGCAGCACCGCACCGATCGCCGGGCGATCGATTCCTTTTAAACGACCTAAACGCAGTAACGCTGCCGCCATGGCTGCCCCGGAGTGACCGGCGGACACCACCGCATCGGCGCGATTTTGTTTGACTAAATCCATGGCCACATTAATCGAGGCCGCTGGTTTGCGACGGATAGCGGTGATCGGTTCTTCGTCCATGGCCACCACTTGCTCTGCGTGGACGATGGTGAGATTCTTGGGACGGGGATGATGCTGGAAATAAGCCTCAATCCGTTCAGAATCGCCGACTAATAATACTTCTACATCTAATTCTTCGGAAGCTCGCATCGATCCCGCGATAATCTCGTTGGGAGCGTGGTCACCTCCCATCGCATCTACCGCGATTCTTGCCCGATTTAATGCCGTTTCTGCCATTGAGTCAGTGGGATAGAAATCTTTAATAAGTTGAGCGGCAGCTCTTGACAAAAGCTGGCCGATCGAGGATTAGTGTTTTCTGATCGAGCAATTGTTAAAAATTACCAATCATCTCTATACAATAAGGCATCATTGCGATTAAGGAAAAGATGTTCTCAGTTTTTAATTTGGCAGTTTTCGGCTTTCTCTTGGGTTGGTTGGGGGGGCAATCCCAACCGATCGCCAATATTCCCCTAATTTCTTGGCAAAATCAACCTATTTTCCACCTTCCCACCGCTCCCGATCCCCGGGTGGCGGCGATCGTGGCCGATTATCTGCAAGACTTGACTAAAAAAGGTTTAAACTCTAGTCAACAACGGGTCTTAATTGAGACGGAATGGGCTGATTTAGCTGATCATCAGGGTAATCTGCCCGCTTCGGGGGCCTCTTTAACTAAAATCGCCACTACTCTCGCCGCCGTGGAAACCTGGCCTCTCGATCATCGTTTTGCTACTCGTTTTTACAGCACGGGAGAGGTAAAAAACGGGGTGTTAGAGGGAGATTTAATTATTGAAGGGGGAGGGGATCCTCTGTTTGTCTGGGAAGAAGCGATCGCAGTGGGCAATGGCCTCCATCAATTAGGCATCCGTCAGGTCAAAGGCGATCTGATCGTTACGGGTAAATTCGCCATGAATTTTCAAACCGATCCCCTCAAAGCGGGAGAATTGCTGAAAATTGGGCTTGATCAATCGAAATGGTCAAAAGAAACCCAAAAAGCTTTTCAGAGCCTTCCTAGCGGCACACAAGCCCCACAGGTGAAGATTTTGGGCATGGTTCGAGCCAGTCAAATTCGCCCCGAAAATGCCCGATTATTGTTGCGTCATCAGTCCTTGACTTTAACGGAACTGTTGCGTCAGATGAATATTTATAGTAATAACGTCATGTCAGAAATGTTAGCGGAGTTGCTCGGCGGCCCGGCGGCAGTGGACGCAATTAATACTAAAATTACCGGGGTAGGAGCGGAGGAAATTCAATTAATTAATGGTTCGGGATTGGGTGTAGAAAATCGCTTGTCTCCCCGGGCAGTTATTGAGATTCTCAAGGCCTTGGATCGCAAGTTAGCCAATCAACCGATACAAGTCGCCGATTTATTTCCGGTGGGGGGACGCGATACCAAAGGAACTATGCAGTGGCGCGCCATTCCCAAAGGAGTGGTGATTAAAACTGGAACTTTGGCCCAAGTTAGCGCTTTAGCCGGAGAAATTCCCACCCAAGAAAGGGGTAAAGTTTGGTTTGTGATTATGAATGCTGGTAGTAGCAATATCGAGGGATTCAGAAATCAGCAGGATCGGGTGTTACAAGCTTTAGATCAACACTGGCAAATTCTCCCGGAAGCCACTAAAGGATCGATTCCGCCAAGGGCCTTTTTAGGTGATCCTAGTCGGGTAAGTCAGGGTTTCTAAGGGGTTGATATCAACTTGACAATCAAATTTAGTTTGGTGGGGAGGAACTTTGAGAAGGTTTTGGACTTACTTTTCTGGAGAAGCTGACTACTTTTCTGCCACTCTCTCCTTGCCTTTGCTGCCAATCGGCAAACATCGTATCTCAATCATAGTGACAAAATTTTGCCAGTTTTTCCTGAAATTGAGCAAAGGATGCGTGGTTAAACGCATCCAGAAATTTTTAAGGATAAAAACACATTTGCGGCAAAGCAAGGGATTCTTCCCAACCCATCATGAGATTGAGACATTGTACCGCTTGTCCCGATTGTCCCTTAACTAAATTATCGATCGCTGACATCACTATCACTCGATCGGTTCTCGGATCCACTTCAATACCGAGATAACATAAATTAGTGCCACAGGCCCATTTAGTTTGCGGATAGACTCCCCCCGGTAGGATTTTGACAAAGGGAGAAGCGCGATAAAAAGCATTGTAGATAGTGATCAAATCATCCCGCACCAGATTGGGATCCCGCAAAGTTGCATAGACTGTGGACAGGATACCCCGGACCATGGGCATTAAATGGGGAGTGAACTGAACGCGCACCTCATGACCGGCTAAATCACTGCAAATCTGCTCGATTTCAGGAGTATGACGGTGTTTTCCCGCTACATTATAGGCCCCGATCGAACTATCTGCTTCTGCCAATAACATATTAATCTTAGCTTGTCTTCCTCCCCCCGAAGTTCCCGATTTGGCATCAATAATCGTGGTTTCCGGGACAATTAAACCCTGTTTTAACAGGGGAGAAATCGCCATTAAACTAGCAGTAGGATAACATCCGGGGCAACCGATCAAAGAGGCATTTTTAATATCTTCCCGATAAAGTTCCGGTAAACCGTACACAGCCGTAGATGCGATCGCTTGATCCTGACGTTCCTTGCCATACCATTTACTATAGGTTTCTAGGCTAGTAAAACGATAATCTGCCGACAGATCCAACACTTTACACCCTTTAGCGATCAAAGGAGGGGCTAAATCACAGGCTAAACCATTGGGTAAACCCAAGAAAACCACTTGACAACGGGAGGCAATTATCTCTAAATCGATCGCCTCCACATTAAGATTAATACTATGACCGAGATGGGGATATAAATCACTGTAGGGTTTTCCAGCGCTACTATCGCCCCCCAGATACACTAATTCGACAAGGGGATGTTCTTTGAGCAAACGTACCAACTGTACGCCACCATATCCCGAAGCGCCGACAATACCCACTGAAACCTTCTGTCCTTGCGTCATTTCCCTTATTCCTAAAAATTCTTATCGTTAATATAACGCTTTAGTATGGCTGAATTTTAGCCTAACCAGCAGGATTTAAATCAAAAAACTTCCTGTAAAAATCTAGTATCTCGGCCGGGTTGTCCATAAACCGTCAATTTCTCTTGATCAATAGGCAGTTATCTTAATGATGAGGTACGAAGTTTTCGTTTGAGGGAATCTGTCATATTTACAATTTTGAGCGCACTGTAAATTCATAATCTCCTCCCGGTTCTAATTGATAATCGTAGCGTTCTAAAAACCGATTCAAGGGTTCAAAAATCAAAGCCCTACCTAGAGAAGGTTGTACTAATAACTTGCCTTGAAGAAAATGCCATTGAAAACGCCATTGATATTGTTCCGTCCGCACTTCTCCCTCTAATTTACCCGTTTGCCAAGATTGCTTAATTATCCGCACATAAGCCGTGCTTTCTGGTCGATTGCCGCTACTCACCTGAACTCTACCTATAGATTAAATATCAAACATTAAGATAGCGAATTAATCCTTGTTTGTCATTACTTGAGCTAATTTTCTCGACTTTATTCTGGGGCAGTGACTTCATTAACCTTAGAAACCAAGACATTTAATTGAAAAGGTCGCCCCATTTCCTTAGTAATGAATTCTTCCAACAATTCTACCTGTCTGGGGGTAATACTTTCCGCAGTTCTTACTACTAATCTCACCCGGGGAGGTTGCTTGAGCCAATTAATCGAAGATTCCAATAATTCTGCCCGTTGAAAAGTAATCGTTCGTTGTAATAAAGCTTTTTTGAGCAACCTTTCTAAGCGAGCTTGATTGGCCAGAGTTGCAAAACTTATTCCTAACGGAATTAGCAAAACTGCTGTCAGGATAGAAGTCAAAATTAGAGCGTTACGCGCCCGATGAAAATTAGAATAACCTGCCAGCAAAAAGACCAACAAACAGGAGAGAGCAATGCCTAATAAATTGGTAATATATAACAGAGTTGCCCCCAAACTTAGAACCCAATTCCCTTGGGATAATCCTAAACCAATCGTACAAACTGGCGGCATTAAAGCCACGGCGATCGCTGTTCCCGCTAAAGTACCTGAAATTTTCGGTTCTATTTTAGCATAACCACTGATTGCCCCCGCGGTAATTGCTACTCCTAAATCTAAAAGATTCGGTTGAGAACGAGCTTGAATTTCACTACCAAATTCAGAAATTCCGATCAATAATCCCAGCAACCAAGCTATCGCTAAAGCGATAATCGTACCGACTAAAATTGCCAAGGCCGACTTACGAATTAATCGCCAACTGCCAATTAAACCACCAAAAGCCAGACTACGAATCGGCAACATCAAAGGGGCAATAATCATCGCCCCAATAATCACTGCCGCACTATTGGCGACTAAGCCAAAGGTAGCGATCGCACAAGAACTGACAATCAAAGCTAGATAGGGAAAATCGAGGGACGCTTCTAACCATAAATCGCGCCACATAGTCCGCGATTGTTGCCAGGTCAAGGGTTTTCTTGAGAACCACGAGTAGGGCCGTTCTTTTCTCGTCATGGGGCTGAGGAAGATTGACTTTTCTTTTACTTATAGCTTTTTTTGTCTAATCAATGTATATTTGTCTCATTTTCTTTAACTAATCTTACGTTTTTTTTCTTCGCCTCCATTGATGAAACCTCATGACCAATTTGCTAAAAACTATCTGGAAGAATTATTATCGCCTCTAGGCCAGGTAGAAATTAGCAAGGAAATTACCGACGAAAACCGACAAATTGATCTATTTTTTTCGCCTCATCCAGATCGGCAAATAACTGTCGATAATCTAGGATTATTAGGTCAAATTGCCCTAAATAGCGCTCTCCTAGAACCCTATCGTAATTCTCCCACTCGTGCCGATGTGCGTAATTGTCTGGCGAAATTAACCGCCGTTTTTGCTGAACTACAGCGACAGGCCAAACGAGAAAATAGCCCCTACAATGAGGAAAATTTGCCCCGTTTATGGATTCTTGCCCCTCTGGTTAGTGAAACTATATTAAACGGTTTTGGGGCGGCCTTAGACCCGAATTGGCCCGAAGGGGTGTATTTCTTGCCTCCTTTACAGCGCACGGCTATTATTGTGATCAATCAACTTCCTGTTAATTTTCACACCCTCTGGTTAAGGTTATTGGGTAAGGGTAAAACTCAGAATCAAGCCGTGCGAGAGTTGCTAGAATTACCAATAGGGAACAACTACCGTCAAAATGTCATAGAACTATTAGTTAGTTGGCGGGTGAGCGTGGAAATACAAAATATTTTAGAAGAAGAAGATCGAGAGGTGTTTATGACGTTATCCCAAACTTATCTGGAATGGAAAGAAGCAGTGAGACGACAAGCTCTTGAAGAAGCTCTTGAAGAAGGTCTTCAAGCAGGTCTTCAAGCAGGTCTTCAAGAGGCGCGTCGGGGGATGATCGAAAATTTACTACAAGTGCGCTTTGGACAGTTAGTTGACATCCTCACCGCCGTAAACGGACGGTGATTCCCAAACCTCACGATTTAGGTTTCTGCTTCTTTCCCTTGCGGGGTTTCGCACCTGCCTTAACAGATTTACTCTGTTCAGTCCCATTCTCGAACATTTAACGGCATTTTCTCAGCTAATCCCGTGATTGAGGGATTGTTATCCTTATCCCCCAGCGAATCTAGCCGTTTATTAATCGAATCCGCCCGCGAGGAGCTATTTGAGCGTTTTCACGATATAACCCCCCAGTAGATGGGAGCGCCAGAGCAGTAACCAGTCAACAGTCAACAGTCAACAATGAAATATGATTTGCCGATCACTGATGACTGGTTACTGATCACTGATCACTGAATTTACCGTTTAGCGGCAACAATGGCAAAAACGGTGGTATGGGGATCGTCTTTTAAAGTCACCCCTTCTGGCATTTTCAAATCACCCACGAGCAGGGATTGCCCCACACCGATCTCCGAAACATCAAATTCGATCACTTCCGGGATATTATCGGCAATACAGGAGACATTAACTTCGTTGACGAACTGTTCGATTAAACCGCCCTGTTTAGTTCCGATCGCTTCTCCCATGGCTTTAATCGGAACAACGATATCGAGCTTACCGTGGGCAGATACCGAGAAGAAACTGAGGTGATAGAGATTTCTTTTCCAAGGATGAGATTGTACCTCTTGGATCAAAGCTTTTCCCGTCCAGGGCATTTCGGGAACATTCACATCCACCAAGGTATTATTTACCGAGGCCTTTTTGAGCAGGGTTAAGGCCGCTTTTTCTCCCACCACGAGGGAAACCGATTCCGTGCCGCTGTGGCCGTAGAGAACCGCCGGGATCAAACCCTGACGACGTAGGGCCCTGGGGTTAATATTTTCGGGTCTTTTTTGACATTCAACGCTAACTTGCATAGTTGACTAATCCTCTTTGGCAATGATTTAAAATTCGTAATTATCCCAAGGCGAGCCATTTTCGTCCAAAAGAGCGCGTTTTGGCCCGTGAATGGGGTCTTCAACGATAATAGTTTGGTCGCGACTAGCTCCTAGGGAGATAATAGCGATCGGTACTTCCATGATCGCCCCCAGGAATTTTAGATAATCGAGGGCCTGTTTGGGCAGGTCTTCCAGACTGCGACAATCACTGGTGGGTTGTTGCCACCCCGGCATCGTTCGGTAAATCGGTTGACAACGGGCGAATTCCCCGGCACTGCTGGGTAAATGGCGACAGGTTTGGCCGTCCAATTGGTAGGCGACACAGACTTTGATTTCCTCTAGGGTATCGAGAACATCTAACTTGGTGATCGCTAGACAGTCTAAACCATTGATTCGCACCGCGTAACGACCGATAACCGCATCAAACCAACCGCAACGACGACGACGGCCGGTGGTGGTCCCGAATTCCGCCCCACGATCGCACAATAACTGCTCGATCTCCCCCTCTAATTCCGTGGGAAATGGACCTTCGCCTACCCTAGTGGTGTAAGCTTTAGCCACACCGATCACTCGATCGATTACCGTCGGACCGATGCCAGAACCCACACAAGCACCGCCGGCGATCGGATTGGAGGAGGTAACGTAGGGATAGGTTCCGTGATCGAGGTCGAGTAAGGTTCCTTGGGCCCCTTCAAAGAGAATATTCTGACGCTTGCGGATTGCTTCGTAGATTTTTAAGGAACTATCGACCACATGGGGACGCAGTTTCTCGGCATATTCTAGATATTCCTCGATCACCGTCTTCGCATCTAAAGGCGGTAAGTTATATAACTTTTCTAAAATGACGTTTTTATAATTGATCGTCCATTCTAGTTTTTGCCGCAGATTCTCGGTATTCATCAAGTCGATGACTCGAATGCCGATGCGCTCGGATTTGTCGGCATAGGTGGGGCCGATACCCCTTCCCGTGGTGCCGATTTTATATTTACCCCGTTTTTCCTCGGATGCTTGATCGAGCAGCCGATGATAGGGCATAGTGACATGAGCCGTTTGCGAGATATAGAGATTGTCGGTGGTGACATTGAGGGCGTGTAATTGCGCCATCTCTTTGAGTAACACCGAGGGATCTATGACTGTTCCCGAGCCGATTATACATTCCGTATCTGGGTAGAGAATCCCAGAGGGAATTAGATGGAGTTTGAACGTTTGATCCTCGACGACGACGGTATGACCCGCATTTACGCCACCTTGAGAACGCACCACTACATCCGCCGATCGACTCAGCAGATCCGTGATTTTTCCTTTTCCTTCGTCGCCCCACTGAGCGCCGATTACAATAACGTTAGCCAAGGTATTTTAGTCTAGCTAAAGTTCACACAAACTACTATTATCCCTCTTGGCGAATACAACTGTCAAGTTATCTCTCTTAGCTAATTGTAGGGAGAAGGCGAGGGTAAAACTCGCCTATTTTCAGGGTTTATTGACCTTCCCGACTGATTTGACGCTCGATAGTTTCGATAGCGGCATTTAATCCCGCTAGACGGGTTTCGAGGTCATCGCGCATCCATTTGAGGAATGTTAATTTACGCTCTTGACATTCTTGGCGGGAAGTGCTGCCACAAGTGTTGAAGAAGAAGGGAAACATAGACTAAGGGGCCTGCTATAACTCTACGTCTCCTATCTTGACGAAAATTTTCAAAAAAGTCTAATCGTTAAGTCGCCATAATAACCACAGACCTAACCCAAAACCGAAAAAATTAGGCAGCCAGGCAGCTAGGAAGGGGGAGAGGGTGGCGGTTAGTCCCAAGCTACCCACTAAGAAGTTGAAAAGATAATAGAGAAAAACAATAGCGACACTGAGACCGAAACTGGTTCCCCGACCGATTCTTTGCGGTAGAGAACCCAAGGCACAACCTATGGTAGCAAAGACGATACAGACAAAGGGAAAGGCGATTTTTTGCTGGATTCGCACTTGAAAAAACCTGACTCTCTTATCATCGCCACTGAGTTTGAGCAGTTGTACATATTCGATCGCCTGTGGTATGTTCATCTCGTAGGGATCGCGGCTTTGACGAGCAAAATCGAAAGCGGAGCGAGATAAAGCGATTTTTTCGGCTTTAAAGGGGATAACTTGGCTATAGGAGGCGTTAGGGGGGGTTAATTCATAGATAATGCCGTTAAAAAAGTCCCAGACGTTATCGACGGCATTCCAACGGGCCGAATCGGCGATAATAATTTGATTTAATTCTTGTTTTAGCCAACGGATAACGGTGACGGTTTTCATCTTTTCCCCGTCAAATTGTTCGGCATAAAATAAACTTCTTAAATTGCGATTAATCGTACCATTTTCTAGGGTTTTTATTTCATAATCGGGATAATAAAAATCTTTATTTTTCCAAAAACTTGCTTCTTTATTAATTTTCTGCACTAAAATTTCTGTGGCTCGATAATTAGCATTGGGAACCACATATTCATTTAATAAAAATGTCACAACTGTAACTATTAAACTCAGGCAAAAAGTGGGTATAAAAAGACGATAAAGAGTGACTCCACAGCTTTGCAGGGCAACGGTTTCACTATCACTACTTAAACGACCGTAGGTGATTAAAGTGGCCAGCAAAAGAGAAACTGGTAGGGAATAAGTGACAAATTCTGGCACTTTTAACAGGAGAATTTCTATGGCCGAAGCGAGGGGTAGATTCGCATCAACTACCTGATTAGCTAAATCGGAAAGATTCCCGATCGCTACTCCCAAAGAGGCAAATAAACCAACACTAAATAAAAATGGGGGTAGTAGTTGGCTGATCAGATAGCGATCAATGAGGGCAATACCTCTATTTACCCAGTAAGAAATCTTTTTCTTAATCATTGATTTTGGTTAACTCACTCCTATTTCATCCCATTTCCTAACCCGCAGCCGTCTTGCTTACACCTTCGGTTAGCCTATCATATTTTGTCTTTGACGAAAAACACCGCCGGAAGTTGTATGATTGCGGGGAGAGTGGACATAAGTAAGGATTTGGGCAAGTGTAGATAAGTAGTGGTGCAAAATTAATTTCTTGGTTAGGATAGGCAAAAGGCAAGAGGCACTCATGCAAGAGGTGGTTAGATATGTGTAATTAATTTTTCCTAGGTACTTAATTTTTCTGTTCCTATTCCCCGATCATCCCGAGGTGAATTATGCTGCTAAACTGGCAAACTTTTACTATTCATAAACGAGTACCTTTAAGGATTAGTCGCGGCACTACCAGCGAAAATACTAATATCTGGCTGAAAATTAGCGAGGAAAATATCGAAGGTTGGGGAGAGGCATCCCCTTTTGATATTACCAGCGAGGAGAAAAACCCCGATAAAATCCTGCAAGAATTAAACTCGATCGCTCCTATTTTACAATCTTTTCACCCCTGTCAACGCCAAGAAATTGAGAAAATTTTATGGCAAAATCAGATATCTTCGGCTACTCGTGCCGCTATTGATATGGCACTGCACGACTGGTTAGGCAAAAAAGCTAATTTACCTCTCTGGCAAATTTTTGGACTCGATCGCTCTTTGATTCCGCCAGTTTCTGTTACTATCGGTTTAAATTCTCCAGAAAATGTGCAGAAAAGGCTGTTAGATTGGCTAGAAATCGGCGATTTTAGCTTATTAAAAGTCAAATTAGGCTCACCAGACGGTATAGAAGCCGATCGAGCCATAATTCTGGCCATTAAAGAAATTGTCCCCCATTTGCCCCTAACTGTCGATGCTAATGGTGGTTGGCAATTTAGCGATGCGGTGAAAATGTGCCAATGGTTAGAGGAAAAAGGCGTTATTTATGTGGAACAACCCCTATCCGTCGGAAAAGAACGAGATTTAATTGATTTATACCAAAAATCGCCCCTACCTATCTTCGTCGATGAAAGCTGTTTTTCTAGTCAAGATATCCTGAAACTGGCCGATCGAGTCCACGGCATTAATATTAAACTAATGAAAGCCGGTGGATTAGCCGAAGTGCAAAGAATGATTCATGTTGCCCAAGCTTGCCGACTGCAAATTATGTTCGGATGTTACTCTGATAGCAGTTTAGCCAATACTGCCCTAGCACATCTTGGCCCGCTTGTCAACTATCTTGACCTAGATAGTCATTTAAATTTACGCGATGATCCCTTCACGGGATTAAGCTTAGAAAAGGGACGTTTACAACCAAATAATTCACCCGGTTTGGGTGTTAGTTTACGGATAAAAGATGACTAATTATTTGACCCCTGACAAGAAAGTAGCGATTCTTCTCCACGAAGGAATCAAAGGAACTCGCGGCAAAACCGGATTAAGTTATCTGCGTTACGGGAAAGCGCAGGTAGTGGCGATTATTGACGCAGAAAGCGCCGGCAGCACCTTAAAAGAAGTGGCCGGAATCGATCGCCCCTTGCCGATTGTTGCTAGTGTTAAGGAAGCTTTAACCTATCATCCCGATACTCTGTTAATTGGCATCGCACCCTCAGGAGGCATTTTACCCCCCCATTGGCTAGAAGAAATCAAAGAGGGGGTAAATGCAGGGTTATCCCTCGTTAATGGTCTCCATACACCCCTAAAACCCCTTTTTCCTCAGCTTAAACCAGATCAATGGATTTGGGATATCCGTCTGGAACCCCAAGACTTAAAAATTGGGCAAGCGCAGGCGAAAAATTTAACCTGTCAGCGTATTTTAACCGTAGGCACGGATATGAGTGTGGGCAAAATGTCCACTAGCATCGAATTACATCGGGCAGCCCAAGAAAAAGGGCTAAAATCGCAATTTTTAGCCACTGGACAGGGGGGAATTATGATCGCAGGGAAAGGTGTACCCTTGGATGCGGTGCGCGTTGATTATGCCACTGGTGCGATCGAGGCTTTGGTGTTAGAATCGGCGGAAAATAACGATATTTTGTTTATTGAGGGTCAAGGCTCGCTATTACACCCCGGATCCACTGCTACCTTGCCCTTAATGCGTGGCAGTCAACCAACGGGGTTAATTCTCGTCCATCGCGCTGGACAAATTCATATCAAGGATTTACCCGATATTCTCATCCCTCCCCTAACAGAAGTGATTAAACTCTACGAAATGACTGCCAGCGCCGGGGGAAGTTTCGGGGAGGTGAAGGTAAAAGGGATTAGTTTAAATACTTTTCATCTTAGTCCGGAGGCGGCAGTTAAAGCTATAGAAACTGTGCAGGAGGAAACGGGGTTATTTTGTACCGATGTTGTCCGTTTTGGCGGTCAAGGGTTATTATCAGTGATCAGTAAACAGTAATCAGTAATCAGTAATCAGTGAGCAGTGATTACACCAACCACAGTCGATGGTGCTGCGTTACTACGTTTTACTAAATCCTGATTTGAAAAAATTTTCTCTTGACAAAAGCCTCTTGACATGACATTATATTCATAATGGAAAATCCGTGCGTATGCAGACCCTCTTTTCCCATGGTCTTAACTATGATTGGTTCATTCAATCAATCTTCATCTCTAATCCACTCTTAACTAGGTTCCTAATCATAGTCCATCACACCAACCACAGTCGATGGTGCTGCGTTACTAGGTTTTACTAAATCCTGATTTGAAAAAATTTTCTCTTGACAAAAGCCTCTTGACATGACATTATTTCATAATGGAAAATCCGTGCGTATGCAGACGCTATTTTTCCATGGTCTTAACTATGATTGATGTAATTATTTGATTGACTATGATTCGTTCATTCAATCAATCTTCATCTCTAATCCACTCTTAACTAGATCCCTAACCATAGTCCATCACACCAACCACAGTCGATGATAGGTGGTGGGTTACTAGGTTTTACTAAATCCTGATTTGAAAAAATTTTCTCTTGACAAAAGCCTCTTGACATGACATTATATTCATAATGGAAAGTCCGTGCGCCTACAGACCCTCTTTTCCGAAGCATTTAAACTCTAATTCATCTTAATTCTGCTTCGGGTAATTGCGATAACATCATTAGATAATTCTGATAAACGGTTTGGGTATGGGGATGATTTTCCCCTAATCTTTCCCTGAAAATATTAATCGCTTCTAGATAGAGAGGTTCCGCTTCTGAGTACCTGCCTTGGGAATGGTACAATAGTTCTAGGTTGTTGAAAGATACCAATTTTCATAACTAAGATTGGGAATATTTTGAAAATGCTTAATGTTAGCTGTAATCAGAGTATAATCGCAATAAATAGCAGTCGCAGCAATAAACAAATCAATCGGGGTAATTAGTTGTCCTTTTATTCTAAGATTAACGTATATTTGAGTAGCTATATCACTAATTTCACGATTATAAGCAATTACTTCACTTAGTTCTGCAAGATGTTCAAATTGTTGTTGTTGATTTCGTGCATCTTTATACAATAAGCCACTTTTAATCTCGTAATAGGTAAAGATTGAAAATGATACATAAGTATAGTGTTGTCGATAGATGCGGAATTGTTCAATTACTGGGGGATTACCTCGTAAAAAATAAGAGAGGATATTGGTATCAAGTAATGCTTGTTTCATAAGTCATTTATCCGTTTTAAATCGAGTTGACGATTAGCTTCTGCTTCTTCGACAATCTCTTGCATAGTATTTTCTATATCTGCTGCCATACCAGCAAATTCCATAAAGTCAACGTCTGGATGTTTTGTTTTTATAGATTGGACAAAATGCAGGATTTCTGGCAGCAAAGAAATGGGAGTTGTTTCAATTTCTTTAATAAGTTGTTCTTTGAGTGTCATAGCTTTATCAGTTATCAGTGATTAATTCAATTATAGTCCATTCCATAGTTATACTATAAGGGCTACGTTTATCTTATATTTAATGGCTCTTCGTTACCCTTTATGCTAAATCAACAGACAAGATGCCAAGACAACATACTTCTAACCCAAAAATTCCGAAAGTTTCTAAAGCCATAGCCTCTCCGTTTTATTAGTT
>VYLC01000071.1_pt1 | contig 17203 bp, 14 predicted proteins | sample 5109531 | NCBI WGS metagenome assembly VYLC01 (sample SAMN12291787, study PRJNA351875) | freshwater metagenome | isolation source: freshwater lake | place: USA: Michigan, Gull Lake | collected 2013-08-08
TTATCCGTTTCTTTTTGAGCTTGGGATAACTCTTGTTGGGATTGAGCTAATTGCTTTAGTATTGCCCGAATGTCTTCAATAGTGGCTGTCATAATGAATTTCTCTCAAGTTAAAATGAAATTTTCTCTATTATGTTACAAATTAAGTGATTTTTACTCATTTCAGTACAATGGCAAAAAATCAAGCTGAATCTATGTCTGATCAGAATTATCAGCAGCCAGATATGGGTGCGAAGAAAACAACGCAGGCTAGGATAGAACATCAGGATAATAAGCAAATAAAAACGGGAATTGATCCTAAAATTGATTCAGAAAAAACGTTTAAATATTCGGAGCCAACAGGAAGATTAGGGGAGATAATCCTGCGCTTAATGCCTGTGGGTCTTTTGCTCGGAGGACTGAGTTATTGGGCGATAGTTGGCAAGATTCCGACTCCTGTTCAGGGACGAGCGGTAATTTTGATTCCTCGTTCTATTGTTAATATCGAACCCCGTCAAGGTGGGCGGGTGTTGACCCTCCTGATTCAACCGGGAGATTCTGTCAAAAAAGGGCAATTACTGGCAACTTTAGAGTTTCCTGAATTGGAAACAGAATTAAAAGATAAAAAGGATAGACTAGCAGATCTCAAGCAGCAGGATGAAAGAGTTGACTCTATTGAAGTGAGTCGTCGCCAATTGAATGCAGCCTCAATAGAGCGCCAGCAAAAGGCGAATCAGCTTCAGATTAAAGCACTTCAAGTTCAATTATCCAGTAATCAAAAACAGCGAGAAGCCTATCTCTCCCATGCTCGATATCTTAAAAATTTCCAGAACTCAACGGATGAAAGACTAGCCGCCTACGATAAACTTATCGAAGAGGGGGCTGTCGCCAAGCTAGATTTTCCCTCCTATTTATTTCAGTTCAATAATCTAGAGGCTTCTAATAGTATCAATCGCGTCCAAATAGAACTCGACCGCCTTAAGGGGGTTGATGAAAGCCTGCGAGCGCAGATGAACGCATTGACAGCACAGAATAATATACTAAACACAGAAAAACGGCAAATAGACCTCCAAGATACAGGCAGTGATATTCTTCGTTACAATGCGATCGCTGACCAGCAACGAGAGATTAATATGTTAAAAACCACTATTCAAGCCAACAAAAATGTAGTGAGTCTGTACAACGGCCAGATTTTAGACTTATCTGTTAATCCGGGGGAAGTTCTGGCTCCGGGGGGGCGCATCGGTACGTTAGAAGTCTCCAATCTAAAGGCCAAAACCAGCGTGGTGGCATTGTTTAAGAGTGGTGATGCCAAACGATTAGAACCGGGCAAGGAAGTAGAGGTCGTTCCCGATCTCTATGATCGCGAACGCTATGGGGGTATCGTCGCTAAGGTCGTTTCCGTCGATCAGCAGCCGGTAACTGTGGCAGAACTGGCAAATCTAGTCGGAAGTAATGAACTCGCCAGCAAGCTGTTTCTGGGTAGAGATGAAGACGATCGCGATAAGCCTATACCCGTCAATGCAAGTGTTATCAAAGCCACTTTAGCGCTGAAGGTCGATCGCAATACACCGAGTGGTTTTTACTGGACCCAAGCCAAGGGAGCGCCCCAAACAATTACCAACGGGACTACCGCAGATGTCCATGCCGTGGTAGAAGAGCGTTCTTTAGTGAGTTATATAACCCCTGCTTTTCGCTGGATTACAGGGGTGTACGACCGTTAACCACAAAATGCGATTGATCTGCTACGCAGTGCCTTCGGCATCGTAAGTAGCTGAAAGAAACAACGACTGGAATAAACGGTTAAACGTAATATGGAAAATCCGAAAAGACGTTCTCAATGGTGGACTTGGTGGTTTAAGTGGTGGATTATTGCCGCAGCGTTTGTCTTAGTAATCTTGATCCATAGTGAGCCTCCTCAGCTTTGGTTTTGGTTGGTGACGTTTTTGGCACTGATTTTATATGGGATTGAGCGAGCGATTAATGGGTAACAATGAGTAAGTCGAAAAAGGATATAGAGATACCTTGGACAGTAAAAACGGGCTAATGATCAGACAGGGATTGAAGTTTTCCCTGGGTGCTGCTCTCTTAACGAGTTTCTTTTGGCACCGAGGAAATGTATTAGACAACTTTGTCTATCCCGTCTTTGGGTATGTATCTGTACTGATTGAGCCATCGATGGGAGGTGCGGTCGCAACGCGCTCGCTACGCGAGATCGCCGCAGGTTTGGGGCGTTTGGGGGGAAGTGCTTTGGGGGGAATCATTGCCGCTATCCTGGTGAACGCCTACGGAATCCAAGGCTCAAGTTTTTTTGTCATTCCCTCTCTCACCTACATTTTAGCCGCCCTGATCTGTGAAACTTACCGATGGCAAGCCGCTTATTCCCAAGCCACACTACTGGGCGCTTTAATTGCCATGAGAGTGGTAGGAACATCAGCACAACAAAATATCTGGCTCTATTTGCGGTCGCAACGCGCTCGCTACGCGAGATCGCGCCTGATCGATAACTGGATCGGAATCGCTGTGGGAATTGCTGTGGCCTTACTATTTTGGCCCCAGAATACTCGAGCCGATCTCAACAGGAACTTGATGGGAATCCTTCAGGATATACCGCGCTTGTTCCAAAAAATCCTCGATCGCTGCCTAAAAACTGAGGTCGACGAGCGGGATTATTCTCTCTCTATTGAGCAGAACGAGCTTAACTTACTCAATCAGATTAAAAAATCAACGCAAACTAGCCTTTCAATACTCACAAAAGCAACCCATGAATTCGGTAGTGAGATATTGGTGGCAGAAAATTGGAGTGAAATCTTGGCAATTCAGAACCAATTGACTCGACAATTAGCTGATCTGATGGCTTTTAATGGCGAAAAGCATGAACAAAATTTAGTGCATCAGTTCAGGGATGAATTTCACCAATTGGCGACTCATCTTACCGACAGCTTTGATAGCTTGAGCGATCTGAGTAACGCCAAAAAAATCTTAGCTACCCCTTACCTGACAGAATTAGAAGAAGATTTAGCGAATATTGGGGGTAAACTTGATCATCTCCGAACAAGTGGAGAAATTGACCGGTATGATCTTCAAGAATCACTACAGTTTTATCAATTTATTCAACTTGTATCTCGATTTATCCAACAATGCGAGGGATTACGAGGCAGGATAATCGATAAAACGAAAGTAACTGCAACTTTCAGACGAAGACACCTGATTACCTTTCCCAAATGGGTTCCTATATCCCTAAAACGCCTGATAGAAATTGTCAGTCTTGGCGTGGTTATTGGTTTGTTACTGGCTATTATTCGTCACATCGAGTTTCCCTATCCTTCTGCTTACGAAAAAGTTGCAGATATTGTGATAATAGGTGCAGTGGTCACTGTCATTCAACCGACACGGGGTCGAGCGATCGCGATCGGTTGTGCGGCAACTGTTTCGTTGAGTTTGACGATTCTCTGTATTTACCTGTTGGTCAAGTCCTTTGGTTATAATCCTTTTAGTAGCAGTCTGGCTTATTTTTTCGCCTACTTCAGTTGTGCTTGGCTGGGGTTTACACCCATCGCTCGCATCGGTGCGATTGTAGCAGCCGATGCCATCGGGAAGGATATTTTTCCTTTTTTCGAGCAAGGAATTCGGGCCGCACTGATTTCAGTTCCCGTAGGTGCGTTTCTGGGGGTGTTGCTGACCACTGTATTTATGACAGAATCGGCTACAAACGAACTGGAAACAGATTTTTCCGTGACTTTTAAGAAAATGGGACAGCTATATCAAAAACTGCTGTCAGGCTATTTTCAGGATACGATACCACCGTCAGATATCGCCCAACTGAAGCAGGCAATTACAGTGGCGATTGCCAAACATCCAGCCTCGGTTAAGATTGCCAGTCTCGAACAAATTTCCACAGTTTTAGCAACCAAACACCAAAATTTTTGGAATTTCTCCATCGGCTACGAACAAAAACTCTGGGCTCAACTGGATGCTTTACAAGATGTGCTAGAGCAACCGCTTCCTGAACCGATACGACAAAAGTTTTTACCTGAATTACAAGCGATCGCACAACGAACTGCGATCGCTTTTGATGAAATTGCTGAGGCGATCGCTGCCCAGGTCATTCTCAACCCACCAAAGTTAGGATTGCTCATCCAAGAAATTGAATCTCTTGAGAAGCAATTACTGAGCTTGCGGGTTGAGAGTCGAAGTTACCCCTTAAATGAGCTAATCGCCTTTAGCTCGGCTTTTATGACGATGAAAGCCATTGCCAGCAACTTAAATCAAATGAGTCAAGACTTACCTGCCTACACCCAATAGGTAATAGGCAAATATTATCAGCCTGAAGGATCTCTGCTCTTAGGGCTGTATATTCAGTAGTGGATTGTTTCAGTAGAGTGTAGTGGACTGTTTCAGCTAATTTGGTGTATTAGAAAAATGCTATAAATTCTATAATCTAAGACTTTAAGCCGAAATCTATTGCCCTATCTTAGCTGAAACAAACCAGTAGTGGACTGTTTCAGCTAATTTGGTGTATTAGAAAAATGCTATAAATTCTATAATCTAAGACTTTAAGCCGAAATCTATTGCCCTATCTTAGCTGAAACAAACCAGTAGGGTGCTGAAAGGGGGACAAGAAGGCTGAAATCCATATATCATAAGCTTTTCATGGTTTTAGCTCTAAAAAGTTCGCCGCACCATCTCTCACTTATTAATAATAATTCCTAGTAAGCTCGCTCCTATCCCTAATTCTTTCGTTAGCTTTTTGCCTAGAATCGCTAGATCTATTTCTAGCGAGAGAAGCCAGAAGCCTGTGTTGGCAAGTTTTCTAGCTCGCTTGTCCCCCTGTCAGAGTAGGGTGCGTTAGGCGGCTATCAATTTAGTCAAAAAACTAAAATTAATAATTCGCCGTAACGCACCCTACAAGATCGGCGATCGCACTCAACCAACCAAATGACGGCGTTCTGGTGCAGCGACTTGTTATACGGCTGTTTTTGTGCAATGTGATCTAAAATAAAGGCATCTTACGACTAGGTGACAACAATGTATAAAATTTCTGTTAACCCTCAAATTCATTTTGGGAAGCCCTGCATAGAAGGGACGCGCATCACTGTGCAGAGTGTTCTTGAGTTGCTAAATGAGGGACTCTCTTTCAGTATAATTATTCAGGATTATTACCCTGATTTACAAATTGAAGACATTCGTGCTTGTCTGCAATATGCTATCGCTTTAGTAGCGGCTGAAGACATTAAACTTGTGTCGGCTTAATAATGAAATTTCTTCTCGATCAAGACGTTTACGCAATCACTGCGAGATTTCTAATTGATGCTGGACATGATGTGGTTCTTGTTACTCAGCACCGACCAACCTGATACGGTCGGTGTGCAACGGGATTGTTAGACCGTACCTCACAGATCGCTTATGATCAATTTATTCTCGCATATCTAGAAGTTTAAGCCATGTCACTCACTGAGTTAATTCTTCTGGTCAACAATCTGAGCCAGACAGACAAATTATCACTCTTCAAACTCCTAGCTGCACAAATCCCGGATGCTGAACTACAGGTTATCTTTTCCGCATCAGAGTATCCGATTTGGTCGCCCTACGATGCCACGGAAGCCGCCAATATTCTGATGCATATGATTCAGGATGACCGAGAGGCATCTACCCATGCCTAGTACAGTCGAATTTCCCCTTTCCGACGATGAAGCATTACCCACGATTCCCATCACTCTGAGTCATGCAGGCCTTTCTGTTTCTGCGAATGCCCTGCTGGATACCGGATCTACGGTCAATCTATTACCTTACGACATCGGGCCGCAATTGGGTGCAATTTGGGAGGAACAAACTGTCCGCTTGCCATTGGCCGGAAATCTTGCAAGGGTTGAAGCACGAGGGTTATTTGTGTATGTTCAAATTGGGAATTTGGAACCTGTTCGTCTAGCCTTTGCTTGGGCAAAAACCTCTCAGATACCCTTAATTCTTGGGCAAACGAACTTTTTTCGAGAATTTGATGTCTGTTTTCAACGATCGCGATGCACGATCGAAATTATCCGCTTCTAATAAGGGTCGATGTGTTTTGGGTGGGATCGCGCTTTTGGTTAGTGTTGATAGAGAAAAGCAATGCTGGGTTTCCTGCCGTCAACCCAGCCTACGGAGATAAACGATCGCACTTAATCTTGGCGATCGATATGATGTAGCCTGTGTTAGCGTTAGCGTAACGCAAGGATTTTGAACATTAGATAAGGTGCGTTCACTAGACCTCTCCATAATATTATCTCAAGACCAAAAGTCTTTCTATTTAAGGAATCTACCCGAATAAAAATTATTTTAATTGCCTCATATTTTTTCAGGTAAATTGAATTAGCAACGATAGATATACATTTCAGTTATCGAACTACTTAATCAGTATATAAGCTAAAAGCAAGCTGTGACTGGGTTATAATTTTTGAAGATGTCTACTTCGTTAACGCACCCTACAAGATCGGCGATCGCACTTAATCTTGGCGATCAATATGATGTAGCCTGTGTTAGGGTTAGCGTAACGCACGAATTTTGAACATTAGATAAGGTGCGTTAATGAAATGTAACGCACCCTACAAGATCGGCGATCGCACTAAGGAGAAATTTAACGGGAGTCCTCTTGCTCCATTGAGATAGTCGTAGAACCGGATGGTCATAGGTTTAGAAAGCCGTTGCTTCATCAAGTCAGGTGCAACGGTGTGTTATCAGCAATTCTCATTTTAAGGTTTCATGACATTAAAACCCTTGCACCTAGAGGGGTTAATAATTCTTAACGAATCTCTAGGTCGCTGAAACAACGCAAAATCGTTTCAAAATGAGAATTGCTGGTGTGTTATGCCCCGATCGCTTAATGATTATTTGTCTTTGCGATCGCCGATCACTTTTTGGGACTGAACAACGCAGCTGACCATTTTTGCTTACCTAATCTTGAACTGAGACAGACAACCTTAACGGACTTCGGGTTTCGGTATAATGGCTTAGTGTATAATGGCTTAGTGCTGGCTAAATCCTTTGGATGTTGGGTTTCGTGGCTCAATCCAACCTACACAATCAGCGATCGCACTAATTAGCAATTGGAGCAAAAAGTGATGATTAACTATATTTTAATTGGCAATACTGGCGTAGGGAAATCTAGTTTTATCAATAGCTATATGGACAAGCAAGTTGCCAAAACTGGCAAATATGAAGAAACTACTAACGATATAAAACGTTATACAAAGAAAAGTAAAAATATTTCTTTGATTGACTTGCCTGGACTAAATTTTCAGAAAGACTCACAAACATCATTAGAGGCTGAACAGCGAAATATAGCTTATCTAAGAAAGTTAATAGAAGTAACGAAACAATTTACAATTCATGGAATCATTTATGTCACCGCTTTTCATCCTAGATTATCTTCAGCAGAACGTGAAACATTAAGATTAATTGCCAAGGAACTCCCTAATCACTATTGGGAAAATAGTATGATAGTTTTTACTCGTTGTGCAGGGCGTTTAGATACTTTAGGATCAGATAAATTTGAAAGTGGTTTTCAAGCTCGACTCCAAGAAATCACCGACTATTTGAAGAAAGAAAATAAGAATTTTGGCTTTTTCAAGAGAGTTATATTAGTTGACAATGTTAACTTTAATTGGCATGAAGATGCTCGTGAGATAAGTGAATGTTTAGATGAGAAAATTTGATAATTTAAAGGCGTTATCTAAATATGTTTCCGAAAAATCTTCCCACAGAAGCTATTCCTCTTCCCACAGAAGATTTTGCTGCTGAAACCAACTCTACTGTTTTCTGTACAGCATAGTCTATTGTTTTCTCTACAACATAGTCTCTTGCTTTCTCTACAATAATTGGAGCAACCGCTCGAGCAGTCTCAATAACTATTGGAGCAGCCGCTCGAACTACTCGAACTATTGGAGCAACTATTTTTCCTAAATAACCGTTGGTTCTATTTCTTAATTTAGGTTCGTCATCTTTAGATACAATAATCTTATTGTTTTCGGCTCTTAAATTAGAATGACTAGAATAATCCGAATCATAATAAGAATAATCTGAATAACCTGAACTATAATAAGTAGAACTGCTGCTTGAAGAACTGGTTCTTGAAGAATTACTCGAATAGACTAATCTTTCTTCTGTTGCAATCACCCATTGTAAAAAGCCTAAATCAGAGATTCTTTGAATTGAGGTTGTATATAAATTACCCAACCATCTTTGACCGTCAGGTGTAGTTTCTGAATTATTATCAACAGCAACGGATGGAATCTGTTCAGCTATATCTTTCCCCGCATAGATTTCAATTTCTTTTTTGAGAATTTTCGTCCATTCTTTTAAATCATCTTGATATTCGTACAGGACAATATTTCTACTACAAGCACAAGTAAAAACAATGACACTTTGTTTCCAGATTTTTCCCCCAAATGCTTCAGAAATTATTCTAATAGCACGCTTTTCATCTTTTAATACAGACCTTTCATCAGCCATCAAGCTACTAAAAAATAATACTAAGTCAATTTCTTGATTTGGAACTCCTTTCTTAATTCTATCAATGTAAACATCGTCGTTTCCTTTTTCTTCTAAATCATCACATAACCCTGGGGTATCAATTAACTGTATTTTAATATCATTGATCGCTAAATTATAAGTCTTAACTTCCATCGTTGTAGCAGTTAAATGACCTACTTCGGCAACATTCCTCCCGATAAGTGTGTTTATCGTGCTAGACTTTCCTACGCCTGTACGACCCACTTCTAAGAAGACAAGAGGTCTTTTAACTGCTTCTTCTACGAGTTTAGAGAAAACTTCTTCAATAGCCTTACGTTCTTCTTGTGTTAATTCCATGATTTTTTAACTGAGAAATAAATAAGAGATAGTTAAATTCAAGTTTTTTCATTATAAACATTAAAATATTTTAAAAGCTATCACTAGCAAATAAATTGACAGAATAATCAAGAGCGAGTTAGAAATAATTTCCTCTTTTTTTTGAGATAATTTAGGCAAATACAGACTATTAATACGATTGCCGATTGTCCCTCCTATTCCTAGAACTAGCCCACTGAAAAATAGTACATTACCTTGTCTAATATGCCCTAACAAAGCTGTTATTGACATTAGTAGTATGAGTCCCATGCTTTTTTTGATAGCTATTTTAACATTTTCTTCAAAGCATAACATTCGCAGAGGAACAATTGCTGTCCCGCCTCCAACTCCAAATAAACCAGCACATAAGCCTGCACTGACTCCTATAATCATCTTAGCAATCAGAGGGTTTATGTTGCTAGATTTTGTATTGTCAACATTAAGAGATACTTGGCGGCGTAAGTGAGCTAAATAAATATTGAGTAGTAAAAATAAACTAAATCCAATCTCTAAGATAGATTGAGGAATAATATTCACGAAAGATGTGCTGACTAGAACTGTAACTATGGCTGAAAATTCTAATACGCTCATCCTCTGAAATTGCACATTACTGGTTCGCCAATTCTGAAAACTACGATAAAAGCAAACAAGGAAAATTGCAAAGATACTTGTAGCAACAGATTGGCTATAACTATGACCTAACGTGAGTAAAACAGGTACTAAAATGATTCCACCGCCTACATCGATTAGTTTAGCCAAAAGTCCAGAAGCTAAACCTGTAATAATTAACAACAACCAACGTAACTCACTTATAGTCATAATAATGGCAATTGAAATGGGAAAAAGTTACATATTGGCTACCCCTTTGTCCTCTTGTTCCGCTTTTTGCTCTCGAGCTTTAGCTTCTTTTTTCTGTTCTTCAAAAGCTAATAAGATGGGAAGTAGAAAAACATACTCGGCTATGATTGGGTTAGGTGATTTTCCCTCTAAAGAAAACCTACCATTTTTGAGATTAGGCGTTTTACCCAGAGCAGATACAGGCAAATACCAAGTCTTATCTATTCCATATTTATCTTGTCCCTGGAATCGATCTTCTATAAATTGAATAAGATGTTTTTCAATATGATCTGTTAAAGTTTGTTTACGTTCCTCTGGCGTATTAGGTTTAAAAACATTTGCCACTTTTCTAATGCTTTCTTTGCCGAGCCGAGAAATGTCTTGACAAATTTCAAATTGTGTTTTATCCTTAATACCCGCACCAGCTACTGAATACATATTGTCAAAATTTTCTTCATCAGGATTAGTAACATTAGAGCCAGATGGGACAATTAACCGCATATCTTTTAACTGTTTGTAAAAATCCCTGAAAAAGTAATGTTGTTTATGCCTGTTATCATCATCTTGGCTACTCGCAAAAGCCAATGTATCAATTTTTGGGAAGACAAAGATGAATTTTTTGTCAATGTCTTTTTGGCCTTCTTCTGCGAGCAATTTTAGTAACTCCCACTGCAAATCAAATTGTGGAATTCTATCTCTTCGAGTCTCATGTGATTCTTTTACTTGATCAGCTAGAACAAATTGTTGGTGAAATGCCTCTGGGTTATTTTCACGAAGATGATTCAAAAATGTATCATCTGACCAAAAATCAAATTGAAATATAATTGTGTCAGCATTAAACAAAAGTCTTCTTAAGTCTGAATCTACCCTCTCTTTCTCTTTTTGACTCACTAAAGATGATACTTTATGTCCAGGTATGTCAATAAATGTAAAACGGTTTACATACTGCGTATTTTCTAATTGGCTAACCTGTAAATTCAAAGCTAGGTTGACAGCCGTAGAATTTTTAACATCGCCTTTTCGATAATTTTCCTCTAACTCAAATAAATCTTTTCGAGAGGCGTTATCTTCAGGGGTTATTGTGATCCCAGCCGTAGCTGCGTGCAGTCTCAATTTAGCTAGACCAGACTGTAAAAGACAGGTTTTCCCCGTTCCTGGAGAGCCTAAAATTACAATGGAATGACTTTTTCGCTTACTGGGAGACCAACCACAGGGTTGATATTTTCTGACGGTGGTATCTTTAGGTTTTCCATATACTAGTTCAGGTTGTGGCACTGATTCAGGTTGTGACACTTCTTTTTTACTTTCTTCATTATTTTCTGGCAAATCTTTTGATGGCATTTGATCTGGATAAGCTACGGTTTCAACCTTAACATCTTCACCTTCCAAGTTAACATTAAATTCTTCCTTATCTTTTTCTACTTCATTGGTACAAGCAACATTAATAAGTCGATCCAGATGTTTTAACCAATTTGTATATTTCTTTTCAACTCCCGTGAGTTTAGCAACAGCAGCATTCCATGTATTCCAATCAAACAAATTTTTGAGAAAATCAGTATAGGGAATAATGCTAAATGTTTGTGGGTCAGGAGAATTCCAAAAATTTAGGAGATTAGATTTATTGTCTATAAGAACTCTTGAGGCGACCAGTTGACTTAACAATTCAATACTTACAGTTGTTTTTTCTGGTAATTTGTATTGTTGTTTTAAAAATTCGCCAAGTATTTCCGTATGCTCTGGTGTAATGCTACGTTGAGGTTTTTTGTAGAAATCATTGGCATGGAGCATAACCAACAGCAATCTTGCCCGCTTCACATTATCCTTCGCTCCTTTAGTTTTATCATCTGCTAATAAACCAACATTAGCATCTATAAAATCATAGTACTTACTTAAAGTGGGAAAAATTTCTTTAACAATCTCTGTGACAACTCTGTATAGTTCTTTATCCAAATCCAATTTATTTTCAATTTTTGTTTGTTCAGCAATGAGATTATAGATTAACCCATTACTGGTTCTTTCTATCCCTTCTCCAGTTAAATATTTAAGATAGCTCTCGCAAGCCTGTTTCTTTTCCTCCCCGATTTCACTTACACTTAAATCTGGAATTTCTGTGTTAAAATTATCAACAAATCTATAAGGATCTATTTGTTTCTTGAAAGCTTCAGCGTGTTTTTTAATGCCATCGTTGCTTTCAAATATGCCATAACTATTCACTTTAAATTCACTCTTTTCCAATCCAAGCTTTTCAGCAAGGTCTTGAAAATATGAAGTTTTCTCGTCTTCATAAGGTGTGCCAAAATCAGCAGAAATGGAAATGCTGCATATTTTACTCGTGAGATAAGCCTCTAATCCTTTAGTAAAACTACGCAATTCAAGTAATCTGTCTTCCATGTGATCTCTAGCACGATCAGTTAAGATCAACTGGAAAGAGTTAGGATCGTGTATTCCCATACAGGCTGCACATTTTGGGCAAATGATATTGCCTCTAGTGATGGCTGTTAATTTGAAATCTTTGATTGTGTTCGCCATGTTCTTTTCATGAGAGTTCTTGTTGATTTTTGTGAGTTATCCGGCTCTCCACTTAATCGAGAAAATCTAGCTAAGCAAGAATCCTAGCCTGCAAGGGTTTAAGCGAATTTTGATGCCCCGTTCATCTCGCCTTACGTTGGTAGCCAGTTATCCTTATGTCGCTATCTTAGGGGGTTGGAGGTAAATGATGCTGGGACATGAGCTTGATACTCTACTTCTTCATTGCTCGTGTAACTATATATTATGCGGAAATTTTCCGTATATCACGCAAAATACACATTTTTTTAAGAATCTTTCCGTATATTACGCTCAAATGGAGTGATCGCAAGAAGTTTTCCGTATAATATTACGATAAGCGTGTTATGCCGATTAGCGTACTCTGTGATGAACCCTCCCCCACCCCGAAAACTCCTAGACGTAGTGCGAGAGACGATCCGCCCTACCGCATTACTCCTACCGCACCGAACAAACATATCTGGACTGGATTAAGCGTTATCTGCTCTTCCATCAGAAAAAACATCCCCGTGAAATGGGAAAAGAAGAGATCAAGTCCTTTTTGACCCATCTTGCCGTTGACAAAAACGTTGCCGCCGCCACCCAAAACCAAGCCCTCAACGCCATCCTTTTCCTTGATCGAGAAGTTCTTAAAATTGAATTCCTTTATCGAGAAGTTCTGAAAATTGAACTGGGTAATATCAGTGAATATTTAAGGGCAAAAGGTCACAAACGTCTGCCCACCGTCCTCACCAAAAAAGTAAAAATGGCTGATGATTTTAGCGATCGCACAACAAACTGCGATCGCTGCCCAGGTCATTCTCAACCCACCAAAGTTAGGATTGCTCATCGAAGAAATTGAATCTCTTGAGAAGCAATTACTGAGCTTGCGGGTTGAGAGTCGAAGTTATCCCTTAAATGAGCTAATCGCCTTTAGCTCGGCTTTTATGACGATGAAAGCCATTGCCAGCAACTTAAATCAAATGAGTCAAGACTTACCTGCCTACACCCAATAGGGTTAAATCCCTTCTTTTCTAGCTAAAAGGACGGGACAGTTGACATTAACCCGCACATAATCCGAGAGGGAAGTACCGAGAAGGCGATCGAGATCCGGTAAACTCTTAGCCACGGAAGGACGGCGATCGGGCGAACCCAACAGTAAGAGATCGACATTATAATCATCGACGAGTTTGCAGAGTTGTTCTCCCGGTTTACCCCCCGTCACCAGGCAGCGATAGGGTATATTCATCCGTTTCACTTTTGCCACTGCTGGCCTTAAAATCGGGTTTTCTTCCATTTCTTTGGGGGAAGTGGGGGCAAATTCCGGTTTTAAGTCGGGGTTGACGCGGGCCAGAATTAACTCTGCTGAAGGATAATCCCGCAGGAGATAAATAGCCAGATCGAGAGCTAAATCAGCCGAAGTGGACTTATCGAGGGCTACCATCACCTTTTTGATTTTTTTGACGTAAATATCGTCTTTTACCAACAACATCGGGTGATTAGTCAGTTGAAAGACGTATTGACTGACGGAATTTTCTAGAATTGCCTCCAGTCGCTTGAGTCCTCGGGAACCCATCAGGATCAAATCGGCCCCGATTTCGTCGGCAACTTGACAGACGGTATCTTTGGGATCTCCTTGACGCAGAATAGTGGAAACTTTGCTGGGTTCAATTTTGACTTCTTGCAGGATTTTAGTCAGCATTTGGGTTCCTTCTTCCCATTTACTGGCCAGGGCTTCGGTGGTAATCTGAGGGGGAACAACCCGGAGAATGGTGATCGACGCTTTCCGGATAGCGGGGAGATCCATCAATGCTTGTAGCATTTCTTGGGTTTGACCTGCGCCGGAATCAGCGTATAGTATTTTCTCTAGCATAAGATTAAACTCGGTCTATGATCTTAATAGTCTTCGCCAATTTTCAGCATACTGCTAATGTTGTTCCCGAAATTTAACAACTTATTAAGCGCTTTTTCTTCGGTTAATGCGATGCCGCAGATGAGGGTGTTTTAAGTATTTATGCTTAATTGATTAGAAATACCTGGCTCAAAATCATGGTGTCAAACGTTCATTAGTACTAAATTTTGGAGGCAATGCTGGCGCTCTCTTTTAATAACTGCTGCCGTTCACCATTAATCGACCATTTAATTGATGATTATTCATTCTTAATTCTCCAGCAACCATGAGAATTTTTGATTTTTACAAGAGGTCTAGTTATGTCTTTATCAATTCGAGTAATTCTCCTAGTAGCGACGACAGTTTATCAGACGTTATCTGTTTGGTTAGAAGAACAAAAAGCACCTCCAGGTAATTTGATTAATCTGGGTAAATATCGCCTGCATTTTTGTCTAGCGGGATCGGCTAGTCCCACTATTATTATTGACCATAGTTTAGGGGGAATTGAGGGATATTTTTTGATAGAAGAATTGTCACAATTGGCTAGGGTTTGTATTTATGATCGAGCGGGTTATGGTTGGAGCGATTCTAGTCCATATCCCCGAACTAGCTACCAAATTGTTCAGGAATTAGATAAATTACTAACCCAAGCACAAATAGAACCGCCTTATATTTTAGTTGGTGATTCTTTTGGCAGTTATAATGTTCGACTGTATGCCCATCTGTTCCCAGAAAAAGTAGTAGGTTTGGTACTCACCGATGGTTTACACGAGCAGGGAATGCTGAAAATGTCGCCAGCATTAAAGGCATTAAAATTATTTTTCATCTCTGGATTTTGGATGTCGATTATCGGCTCAATTTTAGGCATTATCCGAGTTCTGAAAGTTCTGGGAGTTTTTGAATTATTAAAACCAGAATTGCGTCGCTTTTCCCCAGATTCTCGTTATCGAGTTAAGCGTTCTTTCTGTCGCGCTAAACACTGGATGACGATGAGTAGAGAAATGCTTAATCTCGACCAAAGCGCTCGTCAGGTGAGTGAGGCTAACAATTTCGGTAATTTACCGATAGTTAGTATTAAAGCTAATTCTTTTTTTAAACCCTCCTTTTGGACTCGGTTTATTCCCCTCAAAAGTGCCAACCGACTCCGGGAGGAGATGCACCTAGAATTAGGCAAGTTATCCGAAGATTTTATGGAAATACAAGCGGATAAAAGTGGTCATTTTGTCTGGATGGATCAACCGGATGTGATGCTCGATGCGGTCAGAATTTTGCTTGACAAAATTAACTCTGTGTGCTAAGTAATTACTCACCGTTCGCTCATTTCTCGAACCGAAAATTTGGTAAATTGTCTTAAGTGCAGTCTGGCAAACGCATTGATTGTTCTACTCGGATATTTGTTAGTACAAAAAGACCATTTTGAGGTTAACGAATTGATTGGGGTTTGAGCGAGCCAATTGGAGATCGCACTCTCGACACTGTTCTACCTACCTTATTCGCTAAAAAGCATACAGTATAAAGGTAACAGCAATTTTAAAACCCTTCCCTTAAAAAATTAAGCGAACAATGAGTTGTGACACTTAGACTGCGGAGTATGGGACTTCTGCTGACGCTAAGATAAAGTCAAATCTCCCAATCACTTTAAAACCTTTGTGATAGGCGTTTGCATTTTAGAGCAGTAAATTAAACCTCACTCATTCTAGGAGTCGATAGCGATTAGTTTCAGCGACGTACTTCCGACCTGGAATTTCATCGGGGGGAATTTGATTCCCTAATACTAGACGCATATCCCTGACAACCCGGGGGACATTCAGATAATAGCCATGCTCTGAAGGATCGGTAAAACTAGATACCACGCGGGTACAATCGATCGGATAGACATTGCGAGGAAGTTGTCGCGGCTGGATTGGACCATCTGTCCCCAGACGGGCGGTATTACCCTTAAGCTTATCACTGGCCCAAAGAGCGAGGTCGTTGCGGTTGAAATAGACACTTGTCCGGCGGGTGATCCGGGACAGAGACAACAATTTGTAGTCGAGATCGAAAGCATCATCATCCTCATCGGCTGCCATCATCAGAACCTGATCGAACAGTCTGGGCAGTTGGTTGCCTACTTGCCTTTTCAATTCCTGTAGAGCATGGCGCAAGACATAATTGCCCATGCTGTGGGCAGTGAGATGAAGTCTCTGTTGGCACCGCGCCTCAGTCTGATTAATGAAATCGGCAACTTTGAGGAAGCCGCGAGCAAATGCCGCCCCAGAAGCGGCGGCATCTTGGCGATCATTCTTGTAAGCGATCGCATTGGCGGCTCTCGGATCGGAAAACAGAAGCGCACCGTCTGAAGGCCAGGAAAACAAACATATATTCAATTTGAGGGGAGGCTCGGTATCGCCAGGGTCTCTGGCAGTCAACACTTGGTGCAGTTGAGCCGCAGCCGTTAGAGCGCTCCGAAATGAAACGTTGAAGCCGTGAATGAAGATCAATGTATCTTCCGCATTCTCGATCATCTGTTTGCGGACTTGCAGGGCGATCGCCTGACTGCCCAAAACGGGCGGATCACCCAGCAGATTTTCTGGGGCAACTTGGATTTGGTACTGAGAAAAGTTCTCACCCGTTACCTCGGCTTTTCCAAAACGCAAGTTAGCCAGTCCATCCTGACTAAAGGTACTCCCGAAGTCAAAACCCGCCTCTAAATCATTTGAGGTAACCAGGTTGCGGTTTGTAGCAAAGTAAATTGTCGTCATCCAAAATCTCCATATTTTCTTCGGTTTTTTGGGAACAGGATAGGCTAAACCACTTTAGCCCATTGCCCCTCCTCTTTTCCCTGTCTGATCCCGTGTTCAACTATATTTTTAGTCTTGATTTACAAGGCTCTCAGAAATCAGCAGAGATAAAGCATCCTCGGGAACCTTGATTCTGTAGTTTTTAGTTGCACATCGGGTTGTCTAACGATTTTGCTTCTCCTTTGCGCGGGTAGTTTTGCCAACTTTGGTGTTGGGGTTTATCGAAAATTTGGGTTAAAACCCCGTCGTTTTACGACGGCTTTTCTTGATCTTTAATATAGCACTTAAGAACTTCCAGGGTTGCACCTCCTAAAGAAGAAACAAAATAACTA
>VYLC01000163.1_pt1 | contig 16469 bp, 14 predicted proteins | sample 5109531 | NCBI WGS metagenome assembly VYLC01 (sample SAMN12291787, study PRJNA351875) | freshwater metagenome | isolation source: freshwater lake | place: USA: Michigan, Gull Lake | collected 2013-08-08
CAGAACAGAGTAAATCTGTTAAGGCCGGTGCGGAACCCCGCAAGGGAAAGAAGCAGAAACCTAAATCGTGAGGTTTGGGAATCACCGTCCGTTTACGGCGGTGAGGATGTCAACCTTGATTGTAACCAGTCCTTGTGCCTTCTTATATCCTTGAGGGTCAACAATTATACCAATACAAGTGTACAGAAAAACTCACCTGTAAAATCACTTACTCCCCAAAGCGATTAATAGCTGTAACCAAAATCACATTTTTGTCCATACCTAAATCACTATCTAGAGGATTTTCTCGGTCTATTGTGTAGTTAGTGGTAAAGTTAGTTAGGTCAAGACATTTTTGATCAGGAGTTTTCTGGGGAAATTGTGAAGGTATTAGGTAGTAGTAAATTTTCACTGGTTTCCGAAAACCATCTTCGACTTGATTGACCGATAGTTTAATAAAATCTCTGTGACTGCAATATAATGTTAAATGTTTAGGCAAGTATATAAAATGGGAATCGGGAGAGGTTAAAGCTATGCGTTTTTATTTAGAGTACATCAATCACTTAGGTCGTTTGCAGAAAAAATCCGCTCATCGTCGTCTGCAAGCGGGTTTCACGATTACAGAAGTCTTACTGGCAGGTTTGATGATGCTGATTGCCGTCTTGGTGGCGGGAATTGGCTTGATTAACCTGCTCAGAAGTAACTATCGAGCTAATGCCGATAGTGAAATCCGGAATAATCTTAATCGTACTCTAGAGTTTGTTTCAGATGAAGTGAGACGAGCAAGAATTATCGCTAATTCTGAAACAGCGATCACGAGTACTAAAGTACCCACAGGAGAGAAAGCAGTTCTTGCTTTCCAAATTCCCGACCCCAACAATCCCAGTCTGGCTCCGCTCAATGAACAGATCGTTTACTATACCACCGGCCCTAAAGATAGCTTGACCGGTCCGCGAGTCTTGTGGCGCTATGGTCCAAACTTGGACCCTAATGGCAACTACACCACCCCCGACGACATTCTTACTTGGCAACATTCTCCTGTCACCGATAGGTTAGCAGAGGATGCTGTTAACCCCAGTTGTCCTGCGGATTTTAACAAAATCTCCAACCCTATCTCCAACCCTCCTCAAGGTTTTTTTGCCTGCGTTCACAAAGATGGTAATCAAGTGATTTTGAATGCCGACGCTCAGATAAAGATGACTACCAATGACGAAGTTAAATACTCTGTCAATACCAGAGTTTTCACGAGAGCTTGTCAAATATTTTGCCTCACAAGCTCCACCCCTACTCCCACCCCTACTACCACCCCTACTCCCACCCCTACTCCTCCTTTTTATAGGACACCTGGTAGCGGGGCTACCACACCAACTCTACCCATCGTTACCGTGCCGGCAACTGTTACAGCTCAAGTTATTAAAGGAGGAACTTGTACATTCAGTTCTTCCTGCGGTGTTGTTACTGCACCTGACGAAGATTTGCCTGGGATACCGGAAGGAGCTTTGGGTTCACCTGTTCTGGCAAATGCTGGAGATGGCATTGTGGTTTTTGTGGATGGGTTGCGTAATGTCTATGAAAACACTCAAGCTCAAACCGTAGAGGTATATACCTATGATAGCAACAATTTACCTGCAAACAGCAACAGTCTTACTCAGAACCAAATTTTATTAGTGTTTACGACTAAAACGACTCCACCAAACTCCTATGAGATTTTAGTAACCATTACACCCAAGTAGCTAAACTTATGGCAATAAGCTGAAACCTTGATGTTATCCTGGTTAGTTAACCTTATTCTTTCTCGGAAATCATGGCCAAATCCCCTTAACTAGATCCTAGGCTAAAAATCTAACTTAAACAGCGAATTGCCTCCAATAAACCCCTCGCTTTGTTGAGGGTTTCTTCATACTCTTTCTCCGGCTCAGAATCGGCTACTAACCCTGCTCCCGCTTGCACGGAAACCAGATAATTTTGATTACCTTGGGGACGAACAATCATAGTGCGAATTGTGATGGCACTATTTAACTGTCCCTCGAAATCGTAGTAACCATAAACCCCTGAATATGGACCACGACGACAGGGTTCTAATTCATGGATAATTTCCATAGCGCGAATTTTCGGGGCCCCACTGACGGTTCCCGCGGGAAAACAAGCTTTTAATAAATCCCAAGCACTTTTATTGGTTGCTAAATCCCCCACCACATTACTAACAATGTGCATAACGTGGGAATAACGTTCAATTATCATTAATTCATCCACTTTGACCGTACCTCGATCGCACACCCGACCTAGATCATTTCTCCCCAAATCCACTAACATAATATGCTCGGCAATTTCTTTGGGATCTTGCAATAAATCCGTTGCTAAAGCTTGATCTTCACTCAAGTTTTGTCCCCGGCGACGGGTGCCAGCAATTGGTCTGACCGTAGCCTTTATTTTACCTAATTCGTCCCGTTCTGCCTTAACCATCACTTCAGGACTAGAGCCAATAATCTGCCAATCCTTAAAGTTATAAAAAGCCATGTAAGGAGAAGGATTAATCAGACGCAGGGAACGATATAAATCGAAGGGATGACCCTGATAATTGGCATTTAAACGCTGGGAAATAACCACCTGAAAAATATCCCCCGCTTTGATGTAATCCTTCGCTTTCAGGACATTTTGACAGAATTTTTCCTGAGTTGTATTGCTTTCATAGACTAATTCTTTTCCCTGACTAACTGGTAATAATTCTAGGGTTTTGGCATTAGTTGGTAGGGGTAATCGTAACTTCAGAACTAACTGTGTCACTCGATCGCAGGCCGCTTGATAAGCGGCCGCTAAATCGGGATTTTTACCCCGGATATCGGCATAAGCGATCGCCCAGATTTTCCGTTTAACTTGATCGAAAATAATCAGATTATCCACCTGCATCCAAATACCATCCGGTAGATCGGCATCGGTAGCGGGATAAATAGGTACTCGCGGCTCGATCCAATTAATTAATTCATAACCCCAAAAACCAAATAAACCCCCTATTCCGGCGGGTAATTGCGGCAATTTAACCGGCACGATCGGGGCTAAACATTGGGTTAAAATCTCGAAAGGATCCCCCGAAAAAATCTCTTGAGAACCATCGCGAAAACTTTGGGTAGTGGTGTTTCCCCGCGCTTCTAATACCCAGACGGGATCGCCTCCTAAAAAGCTGTAGCGTCCCAAGGTTTCGCCCCCTTCCACCGACTCTAATAAAAAATTGTAGGCTTGATTGGCACAAACTTTATACCAGGCCGAAACGGGTGTTTCTAGGTCAGCGATCCATTCTTGATAGACAGGAATAAAGTTACCTTGGCCAGCGAGTTGACGAAAGCGATCGAAGTCGGGGAAGATCATATTTTGATGGTTCAGGAAACGGATAGCACAACACTTGTAGGGGAGAAAACTGACCAATATTACCAGCTATAACTAGGGTTTGCGGCAAAAAGTTTTTCGGTGGTGGTAGGGTGTGGGGTGTGGGGTGTGGGGTTTTACCAGTTTTGAGGTGGCCAATTACCTAATTTTCAGAGAAAAAGTCCCGGAATTTTCCCCCGATCACTGCCATATCCAGTACTTTTTGATTGACAAAAAGTCTAAAACTCTTACCCAACAAGGTTTTTAGATTTATTCAGCAAACCCTAACTAGCAATTGATTGCCGATTGCTATAAGAGAAATCGAGAGTCAGAAGTTAAATCTTCGGGCCAAATAGCTGCTAAATCTAACTCCCCACTCTCGATTTTAGGGATTATTTATGCTTCGTAGGGAGTGACACCAGAGAACTTAATTGTCGCTGGTTCGGGGTTTTTGCCGATATTGCGGTCTTTTTTGCCGAAAAATTCACGACCGGCGTTAACTTTTTCGGGGAAGACACCATCAGCAGGGTGGAGATACTGCACTTCACCACTGGGGTAAATCCGATAGATTTTGTAATCTTCGATTTTGGGCTTAAATTTCGTCCGCAATTGGGTACCAAGAGCGAGCGCCTGTTCTTTGCGGGCCAAATAGAGGAGATTTTCGCCTTCGTTCATGATAGCGGCGCCACCGGTGGGCATTTCAAAGACTTGTTCTTTGCTGCTTGTCCAGGTGATGGCGTACTTTTCTTCCAGATCGGCTTTGGTGAGTAAACCGCCCGTGCTGCCACCGAACTTAGGAGCTTTTCCAGAAAGTTCTGTCATAGGATTTTGTTCTCTCTACAAAAATAAACAAAAGGGGTTTTAGGGAATCCTATCACTGACACCCCCTCTCTCTAGTAGTCTTGTCAAGAACTGTAACATTATTTTGTACTAAACTATAGAACTAGGATTTACCGAAAAAGTTTTTCGTGGAGGCAGGGTGTGGGGTGTGGGGTGTGGGGTTTTACCCATTTTCAGGGAAAAAGTGCCTAAATTTTCCCCCCGATCACTGCAAGGACTGGCACTTTTTGATTTTAAAAAAGCCTAAAGATATTATCCCACAAGGTTTTTAGATTTATTCAGCCAGATAGAACTAAGCTCTTCGCCGATCGCCAACTTGCCCAGGAATCGGCCGCCACTTTAATCGATCGCCCGTCGGGAAATTTGCCAACTTAAAAAAATTACCGGAATTAATCCCACTAAGACAATGGCCAGGGCCGGCGCCGCCGCTTCCACTAAACGTTCATCACTGGCGTATTGATAAACGCGCACCGCTAGGGTATCAAAATTAAAAGGTCTTAAGACCAAAGTAGCCGGTAATTCCTTCATCACATCGACAAAAACTAACATAGCCGCCGTCAATAATCCCCCCGACAAAAGAGGAATATGCACTTTAATTAAAGTGGCACCAGTGCCATAGCCAAGGCTGCGGGAAGCATCATCTAAACTAGGTTTAATTTTACTTAAACTCGATTCTAACGTGGAGAAAGCTACGGCTAAAAACCGGACAATATAGGCAAAAATCAGACAGAAAATCGTGCCGCTCAGAATTAAATTGATATTTAATCCTTGATTTAAAAAGTTATCTAATTTGCCGATAGGAATTAAAACCCCCACGGCAATAACAATGCCGGGGATAGCATAACCAGCGGCCGCAATCCGCACAGAACCCTTAATAGTTTTATTCTGATTAAGTCTTTCCCCGTAGGCAAGAATTAAAGCTAAAACTACCGCAATAATTGCGCTTAAACTAGCTAGAAAAAAACTGTTTAACGATAAACTAAGAAAGTCATTATTAAAAGTTTCTTGGGCATGATTAAAGGCTAGATAGGCCAGATAGAAAGCAGGGGCGATAAAACCAAAAAATACTGGTAAAAAACAGAATAAAATTGCCAAGAAACTACGAACAAATCCTAGTTCGTACTTAGTCGGTGACTGGAAACGATTGGTCATTTCATAGTAACGAGCTTGACGACGGGAGGATTGTTCGAGGAAAACTAAAACGAGGATAAATACCATTAAAACTGTTGATAACTGCCCCGCTGCTATGCGATCGCCCATGCCGAACCAAGTATTATAAATCCCCGTGGTAAAAGCATTAATTCCGAAATACTGCACCGTACCAAAATCGTTAAGAGTTTCCATTAAAGCTAGAGCTAATCCCGCCATAATTGCCGGTCTTGCTAGGGGTAAAGCGACAGTAAAAAAACTGCGCCAAGGATTACATCCCAAGGAGCGACTTGCCTCCACCGTACAGACAGATTGCTCTAAAAAACCGACCCTTGCTAACAGATAAACGTAGGGATAAAGCACCAGTATTAACATCAGAATCCCCCCCCAGAGAGAACGGATATTAGGAAACCAATAATCCTCGACACTATTCCAACCGAAAACACTTCTTAAGAACGTCTGCACCGGACCAAAATAGTCCATCATATTGGTATAAGTATAGGCCAAGAGATAGGCAGGAGCGGCAAGGGGTAGTAATAATAACCATTGAAATTGTTGACAACCGGGAAATTGACACATCGTTGTTAACCAAGCTGTGCCGACACCGATGATTAAAACGCCGCTGCCCACCCCGCACATTAACCAAAAAGAATTAACTAGATAATCCCAGAGAACAGTTTCGATCAGATGTTGCCAGACTTGACTGGAATTAGTTAATAAACTACTGGCCACCGATAAAATCGGCAGGGACACAAGCAGGGCAATTAGTAAAACTGCAATTGTCCACCCCTGTCTAAAAAAAGAGCGAGATTCTTTCAGAAAAAACATTTTTAATAAGATTGTTAAAGCAATTTTTAAGGTGGGGGCAAATCCTAGGGACTGATAGAGTAAAATACCTAACTCTGTCATTGAATAGGCACTTTCAGGGCCGTCTATTCCCACTTCGCTAAGATTATTTGGTGAAATGCGACACCACCAATTTTCTTCTATGTCTTGGAATATGTCTGTGCGACATTGGCACTGGCGACCATTTGACAGCAACAATGATCTTCCCTGAAAATGTTGAGCAAATTTATCGGCCTTGCTCTCATCAGAATCACATTCTGCGGATAAACTAAATATCCATGCCATTTTCATAGACTCCTATTGTGTGTATGCCACTAATCCACCTTTTCCCAATATTTTTGGGTCTTTGCCAATGCCGCTTCCTACCTTTCTAGAGCCATTGTAACTCTTGGCATGATGCTAACGTGGGCTATCTTGGACAGCCTGTAAATCTCCTGTAATAATGCTGTCATCAATCTGCCACAAAGGCTCTTTGCCCATGCCGCCAAATTTTGGCTGTAACTGCTCACTTTTCACTCCTCACCCCCTCACGAACCAAAAAGCCTGTAAACTGGATTTTATCAGGTGGATTTGCTATTATTTGGCTCTTCCAAGCGATGCAAGCACTCCTGAACTGATAACACAGGTACGGATGAATTCAAAAACCCTTGACTATCGCGGGTCAAGATAGCATCAAGTCCTTGATCTACAGCACAAGCGACCTGAATCGCATCCTCATAATCAGCCAAACCTGAACTAAACGCTACCTCTAGAACCGCCCGGTTTACAGGGCAGATTTCCATTGCTGTCAATGTCTCTGAAACTGCTTGCCATGCCTGCTCAATACTGCGAGTGTGTCTTCGAGCAATATAAAAAATGTCCGTGAGCGTTGTAGCTGTGACATACCCGACGATCTGACCAGAATCGATCGCCTGAAATAGTCGTTCTGCATCTTGGAAAAATAGCTCTCTCTCCAATAGAAAATCTAGGAGAACATTAGTATCAATTAAAACTCTCACTAAAGATATTTCTCCACCCGACGATCTTCCAACATGGCAGCTACTTCTTGGTCGGTTGGTGCAAGTTGGTCTGTTTTGAGTAAGCCACGCATCCGTTGAATTGCACCAGAACGATCAGGTCTAGCAATTGGGGTCTTCTGCAAGGACTCAATAATGGCGCTAACCAGATCAAGTCGATCGCTCGGTGATAGCTTAACCGCTTCTTCCTTTAGGTCTTGCAGTAACATAGACATTGCTTGGGGCTGAATATTCTGGAATTTATTAAAAATAATTATAACCTTGATTATGATCAGGGCTGTAGGGCTATCTTGGACAGCCTGTAAATCTCCATTGTTAGTTCTTTGGTGACATCTCTAAATCCTTCAACTTGCTCTCTTAGCATTGCCAAGTCAAAATCAGACATAGAGACTCTATTACCCTCTGCTGCTTCTAATCTAGCTTGGAATGCAAGAAAAAGATCACTGCGGTTTAACTTGTCAACTTCTTCTTGCATGGCCTGAATTTCTTCTTCAACTTTATGCTGAATAGAAACATTTGCCTCTTGAATGAACTCTCTGACCTTCAAGTATAATTACTCGCTTGCATAAATGAGATGCTCCCTATATATTTTAGTATAACTCTTTTTCTGTAAGCATAACTAGGAGATGCTTTAGAGCGCCGTCTATCGAGGAAAATTAGTTAATCAATAGGCCTAGGTCATTGGCTCCTAAAAATTAGGATTTCTGTAACAGCTTGCGGTAGTCAAACACGCGAATGAGAGTCCCTTTTTGGGGTAAATCGGCGGCACGAATCCGTAATTTATTGTCCTCGATTAAACGGATATTTTTATCCTTGACTAACTTGAGAAACTCATCTACAGACACCAATTCACAGGCATTTTTATCGGCGGCACTGGTAAAGTATTGAGTTGGTATAGCAATTCGCGGCTGTAAAACTTCGATCGCCTGTTTTGCTTCTTGGGGATTATAATTTTTTGGACCACCTCCCACGGGAATAAAAGCTAAATCCGGCGAACCTAGGAGAATTCTTTGTTCTAATTCGAGCGGGGCTGCTGCCCCCCCCAAATGGACAATGCTAATCCCCGCTTGGGTCCAACGCCAGGCTACATTCATACCGAAACGTTGCCCACCCATGCGATCGTGGGCAATACTAATGCCCTGTAATTTTAATTTACCCAGATCATAGGCCCCCGGCTCAAACAAAATTTTCGGATTACCGGGTAAACCCTCGGCCGCCCCTTCATCCCACAGTTGACTACTAATTAAAACGATATCTGCTTCTACTTTTGGCAAAGGAAAACCCGCCGTACAACCGATCGCCCGGAAGGGATTAACTAGGACTCTTTGCCCTCCTCCGGTGAATAAAAAGCAACTATGACCCAACCATTGAACTAGGAGGGAATTATCGGGTTTTTGGGGGGAAGTGGGGTTGGTGGGTTTGGGTTTAGTTTCCGCTAAAACTGAGCTTACTCCCACGGTTAAGAAACTTGTCCCCGCCGATAAGATAAAATCTCGCCTTTTCATAAATGTAGATGCAGAATTAATCAAGTTAAGGTTAATTTCAGGGGTTGGGGATTAGTAAACACTAGAGGGATCGGAGAAAGTTTCTTAAAAGTTCCTTGCCGGCAGTGGTTAAAATACTTTCGGGATGAAATTGTACTCCTTGAATGTGGGGGTAATCCCGATGACGGACTCCCATGACCGTGCCATCTTCTACCCAGGCCGTGATCTCTAAATTATCTGGCATGGTGGAGCGCTCGATCACTAAACTATGGTAACGGGTGGCAGTAAAAGGATTTTCTAAGCCTTGAAATACCCCTTCATTGTTGTGATAGATTGGGGAAGTTTTGCCGTGCATCAAGACTGGGGCCGAGACCACATCCCCTCCGAATACCTGACCGATACTTTGATGACCGAGACAGACCCCCAAGATTGGCATATAGGGGCTAAATTTGGCGATTAATTCCAGAGATATGCCCGCATCGACCGGACGACCTGGACCGGGGGAAATGACAATCCCATCCGGCCGCATTTGTTCGATCGTGGCCAGATCGATTTTATCATTACGATAGACCTCGATCGGCACGGCGATCGGGAACTCGGAGGCTAATTCTCCCAAATACTGGACTAAATTGTAGGTAAAACTATCATAGTTATCGATGACGATTATCAAGAGTCTCTCTCCTTTCTTTAGCCTCGCTCAGTATTTTCATTCTACACCCCGGCTGTCTCGATCGAGATAGCCGGGGTGTAGGGGGTAGGCTATTTTTGTGCCGTCAGCTAGAATCTGCCCGGAATTGCTAATTAGGGCTTGCTGAATAAATCTAAAAACCTTGTTGGATAATATCTTTAGGCTTTTTTGAAATCAAAAAGTGCCATTTCTTGGAGTGGTCGGGGGGAAAATTCCGGGACTTTTTCAAACCCTACACCCTACACCCCACACCCCACACCCTACCACCACGAAAAACTTTTTGCCGCAAACCCTAATTACAGCCTAAACTATCCCTCGTGGCCACTCCCGTGACTGGATTAATCCCATCGGCCCGTTCACACATTAACTTGACCTGATAGCTATCAATTACCGCGTTAGTGAAATCGGCCCCGGTAATAATTGTGTCATAAAAACGGGTGCGAGTAGCGATCGCATCGGTAAAAATAGTATTAGTTAAATCGGCCAAATCGAGGGTAACTCTATCTACCAAAGAGGCGGTTAAATCGGCCCCTTTTAAGTTAGCTTTTAAGAGGACAGCCTCGGTGAGAATGCTATAGGATAAATCGGCCTCTTCTAGGTTAGCTCCCCGCATCGCGGCAGCTGCGAAAACTCCTCCGCGCAAATCCTGATGGGAAAAATCCCGATCTTGCAGCTGGGCAAAACTATAGTTAATCGTTTTATCTTGGGCCAAAGCCACCGGACGGGCCGCAAAAAGTAGCCAAAGAATCGCCAGCAAAATAATTAAAACCAGACTGAAAAAATTTTTCAACATTGTTACTGTTGAGCGTCGAAAAACTGGGCTACATCATCACCCACCCGAATAGTTAGGTCTGAGTCTAAAGCGCCAGTGGAGGATGATTCTACTTTACCGATTCCCAATTGATTTTTCAAGAGGTTAGCGGAATGAATATCACCTTTTTGAGCAATAATTGCCGTGGTTTCTAGCTTTTGGGAGGAGTCGTCGCTAATATAAACATTTGTATAGCCCTGTTTGGCCAGATAATTGCGAGTACGACGGGCTAAACCTTTGGTATGGGTGGCATTTTGAATGGCAATCCGCAGACTATAAACGGAGGTTTCTCCCTGGGAATAGTTATCGGTAAAATTATTAGCCACAATGGTTCTAATTTCGCGACGGTTCAAAATCCAATAACTGCGACCATCGTATTCCTCGAGGCTATTAAACCGGCCGGGGAGTAGGATCATTCTCAAGTCATCCCGTTTAATTTCCCGGCCAAAATTAGCGATAGCCAGCATTTCCTCGACGGATAAATTTGTATCGATATATTGTTGTAAAACCTGTACTGCTTTCGGGAGACTGGGGAGAATTGTCGGACTAAAAATCTTTTGTTGTAGTGCTTTTAATAAAATTTGTTGTCTTTGTACGCGACCGATATCGCCGTATTGCTGGTTACGAAAACGGGCAAATTGTTCGGCTTGGTCGCCGTTGAGATTTTGCCAACCCTCTTGTAAATCAATTTCTAATTTTTGGGTGACATCTTTATGATACATTCGTTCGGGTACATAAACCTCTACACCCCCGACTAAATCGACTAATTCCTTAAAGGCATCGGTAGTCACCCGGACATAGCGATCTACGGTGACATCCCCTAAAGTATTACTGACCACTTCCGCCGCTAGAGTTGGTCCACCGTGAACATTGGCATCGTTAATTTTAGTGAAACCGTGGCCGGGGATTCTGACGCGGCTATCGCGAGGGATAGACAACATTCTCACGGTTTTATCGCTAGGATCGAAGCGCACTAGGAGCATGGTATCGCTGCGACCTTTAAATACATCGTCGCCGTTTTTGGCATCTAAAACTCGATCGATGCCCATAACTAAAATATTAACAGGACGAGAAAGCTGCTGGTTAATTAAGCTATTCCAAGCTTGAGCCTCAAGGATGTCTGTTTGGTTGGGAAAAGTCGTTTTTTGGAAGATAGCGCCAATTGGTGCGGGTAAGGGACTAATTAAAGCGACGGCAGCCCCAACAGTGGCGGAAACTAGGGCGGTAAAACTGAGGGTTATTCCCCAAAATAAGCCCTTTTGCAGGGGAGATGCTTTTTTAAAACCGGACATGACTGAACTGACCACCGTGACGGTATTTTCTGAGTTTTGGCTGTATTCCTGCTTTTCAAACCGCCCCGAAACATTGGCCATGGACTAACCTCAACATCTGATTAAAAGCTTACTTTAGGATGTGACTGCTGATCCATAGAATCTATCTCTAGCGCAAAAGTTCCAGATCTTGGTCACTCCCCTCTCGCCAGCTATTGTAACATATTGTTAAGGAACTGGCTATAATAGACCTCTTGTAAAAACCCAAAATTGTTGTTAGGGTTAGGAGTCAGTAGTCAGGAGAATTAAAGATGAATAATAAGCCATTAAATAGTCTATTTACAGATTTTATGCCATTTAATCCTTATTTTTGCGGTTTTTGAAGCCTGAAAAGTTAATTATGCAAGAGGTTTAATAATTTTTCAGGGATTCGGTTCGGTTATAGATTAAGCTGCCCGCACATTTGAATTGGTTGTTGAGATAAGGCAAGAGGTAACAGGCAAGAGTTAACAGCAAAGGGATTGGGGGAGATTGAGTTAATCTAAGGATAGGCGGTTAAAATGCGTCTTAGATTATCTTTGTGGCCAAGAATTAAGAGAGGTGGAAACTTGAAGATGACAGAACTAAGGTTATTCTCCTTATTTATTTTATCATTAAATCCTCGATTTTATACCGTAGCTTTTGGCTAGTAATGCAGTTTTTTCTGTCAATATACTTCTGATATATTTTTTATGAAAATCATCTCTCTTACCCCATCATTCACCCAGGAATATCTCTGTATAAGAGACTTAAATCTCTACAATTCTCCCAGTTGTCAAGAGTTAGCGACCCAAGCACAACAGGGAAGACAATTAAAATTTATTTCCCTAGAAATTACCGAAAAAGGGCTACAAATTCAGCTAAGGGAAGATAATTATTTAGCTTGGTTATGCGGAGAAGATTTAGATGCAATTGCGGTGGCCACCACAGCTTATCAAAAAATTCCTCTAACTCGTTCAGACATAGAAAAACATATTCCTGAGATTATCACTTTTACTCAGGAAGCAAGGAACCGTACCAATCATTATCTCTGGGGTGGAACCCTTGCACCTAATTACGATTGTTCAGGATTAATCCAGGCCGCTTTTGCCACTTTTGGCATTTGGTTGCCGAGGGATTCCTATCAACAGGAGGCTTTTTGTCAAAAAATAAACCGAGAGGAATTACTCCCAGGAGATTTAATTTTTTTTGGTGATAAAAGAGTTAATCATGTGGCGTTATATCTAGGGAATAATCAATATATCCACAGTTCAGGAAAAGAAACAGGTAACAATGGTATCGCTATCAATCTACTTACTGATGATAGGGATAGCGTCAGTCGTCATTATTATCAAAAATTATGGAATTTCGGTCGAGTTATGCACAATTAATCAGTTATCAGGGAAATGGGGAAATTTCAACTAAAACCCTAAAACCCCAACCCCTAACCCCCAACCCCTAACCCCCAACCCCTAACTCCTCACTCTCCCCCATAGGTAATTATGTCAGAAAACATCTCCCTAAGCGGTCTATCAATTCGTCGTCACATAGGAGTATTGATGTTAACTATAGCAGTTATCATCATCGGTCTTTTTTTTCTAAATCGTTTACAAGTAGATTTGCTTCCTTCTATCACTTATCCCCGCATTAGTTTAAGGATGAATGTCCCGGGAGTTTCCCCGGAAGTTATTCTCGAAGAAGTAACTAAACCCCTAGAAGAAGGAATGAGTGCCACCGAGGGAGTAGTGCAAGTTTATTCAGAAACTCGCGAGGGAAGGATGCGAGTAGATTTATTTTTTCAACCGGGGGGAGATTTAAATGTCGCTTTAAATGAAGCTACCGAAAGTTTTAATCGTGTCAGACAAAATTTACCCGATATTATTGAGGAACCGCGCTTAAACAAATTTGAACCCTCTCGTTTACCCGTCTATGAATTCGCTCTCGTTTCTGATACCCTACCCCTAAAAGATTTAAGATTATTTGCCGATGAAGAATTAGGGAGAGAATTAGGATTTGTGGGAGGAGTGGCAGTGGTGGACGTGATTGGGGGAGTTAGAGAAGAAATTCAAGTTAATATTGACCTGCAGCGATTACAATCTTTAGGAGTGGGATTAAATCAGGTTTTAGACACCCTAAAAAGACGCAATCAGGACATCTCTGGGGGCCGACTACAGGGAGAAACCGGGGAACCTTTAACCCGTGCGGTGGGGAAATTTAAAAACGTAGCGGATATCCAAGATTTAGCGCTGACCGATAGTAATAATCCCGAAGAAAAAATCTATCTGCGGGATGTGGCCAGAGTTATCGATGGGACAGAAGAACAAAGAATTTTTGTCACCCTAAATGGAAAAAATGCCGTGCGGGTTAGCGTCCAAAAACAACCGAATGCGAACACGATTGCTGTGGTAGAAGGGGTCAAAAAACGCATTACAGAATTAAAAAAATCCGGGTTAATTCCAGAGGGGATGCAAGTCGTCCCCACTACCGATGAGTCTGTATTTATCCAAAACGCGGTTAATAACGTGGTTTCTTCGGGACTAGCGGGGACAATTTTAGCAGGATTGACTGTATTCGTCTTTCTCGGTTCTCTGCGACAGACTTTTATCATTACCCTAGCGATTCCTCTTTCTACCCTCGTCGCAATTATCTGTATGAAGTTATTCGGGTTATCGATAAATGTGTTTAGTTTGGGAGGATTGGCCCTAGGGGTGGGTATCGTGGTGGATAATTCCATTGTCATGCTGGAAAATATTGCCCTCAAAGTTAATCAAAACCAAAATAAGCGAGATTTTTTAGAAATTGCCCGGAATAGCAGCCAAGAGGTAGAATCTGCTTTATTGGCCTCCACTGCGACTAATCTCGTCTCTATCCTGCCATTTTTACTACTGGGTGGTTTTATTTCCCTGCTGTTTAACGAGATTATCCTCACTATCAGTTTTGCTGTGGCCGCTTCTCTCCTCTGTGCGTTAACCGTTGTTCCCATGTTGGCCAGTCGTTTGTTAAATATGCGGGTTTCTAGTGGTATCCATCGGTTTTGGCTCTTAAGAGTCTTTAGTCAACGTCTAGAAGGTTTAACCATTCTCTACGGTCGTTTTTTAGCTAAAATCATCCTCTACAGAATACCTGTTATCCTGCTGGCCTTTTTAATTTTAGGGGGAAGTAGTTTTTATCTCTGGCAATATATCCCCCAAGAAGTCTTTAGTCGTATTCAAACTGGACAGGTGAACGTTTTTGCCCAATTTCCCCCCGGTACCAATTTAAATACTAACCGTCAGGTGATGCGGGAAGTAGAAAAGATTTTATTATCACAACCGGAAACTGAGTATGTTTTTACTACCAGTGGCGGTTCTCTTTTTGGCACAACTACCAATGAAAATATTTTGCGCGCTTCTAGTACGATTAATCTCAAAAAAGGCACTAATACAGAAGCATATATCGAACGCATGAGCAAAGCACTAGAGCAATTAAACCTCGTTAACGTGCGTTTGCGTCTCACCCCTGGTCAAGTGCGCGGTATTATTCTTAATAACTCTCCCTCCGTCGGTGCTGATGTGGATGTGATGTTACAGGGACGCGATGGGAAAACTCTAGAGCAAGCTGGTGAAGAAATCCTCAGTATTCTCGATGAAAAAGTCCCTAGTGCGCGTTTTCGTGCCGATGCTGACCCCAGACAACCAGAAATCCAGATTAAACCCGATTGGACGCGCTTAAATAGTTTGGGATTGAGTACCCTGGAAGTGGGACAAACGCTACGGACCGCTATTCAAGGATCGATACCCACCCAACTGCAACGGGGAGATAGATTAATCGATATCCGGGTGCAATTGGACCCCAACTTGCGGCAAAAAATTAGTGAACTATCACAAATACCTATTTTTGTCAATAGGCAAGAAGACTTAAAATTAGCAGATATAGCCCGGATTGAAGCGGGAAAAACCCCCGGGGTCATCCAGAGAATCAATCAGCGTCAAGTTTTTATTATTATCGGCAGTTTAGTCGAGGGTGCGAAATTAAGTGACGCACTCGTGGGGGTACAATCGGTTTTAAATTCCACTCCCTTACCCGATGGTATCAGCATTTTACCCAGTGCTGCCGCCACGTCTAATCAAGAAATTCAGGGTTCTTTGGGTTTATTAGCGGGTTTATCGGTATTTTTAGTCTTTGTGGTCATGGCCGTGCAGTATAACTCGCTCATAGACCCTTTGGTGATTATGTTAACCGTTCCTTTAGCCCTAGCGGGCGGAATTTTTGGACTATATTTGACCAAAACCCCGATTAATGCCATTGTCATCGTCGGGGTGGTTTTATTGGTGGGCATTGTGGTTAATAACGGGATTATTATGGTGGAATTAGCCAATCAATTGCGGCAAGAATTCGGTTTTACTCGACTACAAGCCATTTTAAAGGCCGCTCCCCAACGTTTACGACCAATTTTAATGACTACCGTGACCACGGTTTTAGGTTTATTTCCCCTCGCTTTAGGATTGGGAGAGGGGGGAGAATTTCTGCAACCTTTAGGAATTGTCGTTTTTTCGGGTTTGTCTTTAGCAACGCTGTTAACTCTGTTTATTATTCCCTGTTTTTACGTTTTATTCTCTAGAAAATAATCCCCTTCCACAGTGGGGTGTGGGGTGTAGGGTGTGGGGTGTAGGGTGTGGGGTGTAGGGTGTGGGGTGTAGGGTGTGGGGTGTAGGGTGTAGGGTGTGGAGGGGTCACTGCGTGCGCGTTGCGGGGGAAGAATAAATAAAAATAATCTCCTGACTTGAAAGAGGGTGTAGGGTGTGGGGTGTAGGGAAGGAAACCTCTTTCATCTCTGCTGGTGAAAATTTTTTCATCGAGACTGACTTCTAACCCAATGTTGGCTAAAGATAAGCAAAAATTATTTATTGACTCCAAAAACTTGAGAATATTTAAATTAACATTTCGCAATATTTATAAATTCTTAAGAATTAATTGAGAAAGATTTTTATTTAACAACGATGTTGCAGTGGTAACAGCGATTTGATA
>VYLC01000201.1_pt1 | contig 15970 bp, 19 predicted proteins | sample 5109531 | NCBI WGS metagenome assembly VYLC01 (sample SAMN12291787, study PRJNA351875) | freshwater metagenome | isolation source: freshwater lake | place: USA: Michigan, Gull Lake | collected 2013-08-08
GATGAAGCAGGTGGTGGCGGTGAGCAGGGTGGGGATCATGATGACACCGAACCAACCGATGTATAAACGGTTGTTGGTGCTGGTGATCCACTGACAGAACTGCTCCCACAGGGAGGCGCTTTCGCGCTGTTGTAGGGTGGTAGTCATGGTTGGATAATTTCTGTATGTATTTGGTTGTCAAGGTTCTTTGTTTGACATGAGATAATACTATCGGCTTTTTATAGTTATGTAAAGGGGTTTTAAGGAATGTTTTTTTATCAATGTCATAACTTTTCCTTATATAATTGATTTTGAGGTAAACTAGAAGCAGACAAATTCTGCAAAAATAAGCGATGATACCCGAAATTACTGCAAAACTGTTGGAAGCGAAGAAGGAAAAAGGCCTGAGTTTCGCTGACCTAGAAGCGATTCTAGGACGAGATGAGGTGTGGATTGCCGCTGTTTTTTACCGGCAAGCGAGCGCCTCCCTAGAAGAAGCAACGAAAATTGTGGCAGCTTTGGGACTGGGAACCGAAATCGTCGCATCCTTAACCGAGTATCCTGTCAAGGGATTGGGTCCGGTTGTCCCCACTGACCCCCTGATTTATCGTTTCTATGAGATCATGCAGGTGTATGGAATGCCCCTAAAATCGGTGATTCATGAAAAATTCGGCGATGGTATTATGAGTGCGATCGATTTTACCCTCGACGTGGATAAGGAGGAAGACCCTAAAGGCGATCGCGTTAAAATTACCATGTCGGGTAAGTTTTTACCCTATAAGAAGTGGTGAGTACGGCCAAAGTCAACGGTAAGGGATTTCTATTCCTTGCCGCTCTTGCTATTTTTCTTAACAAAACTTAACAATTGACGGCAAAATTTTCCTTGCTTTTGTCGGCAGATTTTGGGACAATATTTTTAAAAGACTTTATTCATAATGGTAATCTAAGCAGTTGCTAATAAACACAAATATCCGATTATAAGAGAATCATAACCCAAGCCGCCGCCAAAGTCAAGGGATCACTCCTAATTATTCTGTGAAACTTCTAATTCCTTGAGCGGTGAAGGTTTGGGGAGACTTTTCAGTGATCAGTAAACAGTAAACAGTATATTTTGAGCCAGAAATACAATCACAAACTCGTCATGAATATGTTGATGGAAAAATTATTGCTATGACAGTAGGAACACCGACCAATAATCGCATTATTGCTAATTTATTAGTGGCTTTATATACCGCACTCACAAATCAATGTTATGCCGTTTTTGTCACTGTTCAGCGTTTATGGATACCTGAGCGGCGAATGGCCACTTATCCTGATATTATGGTAATGTCTGAACCTCTGACTTATCAAGAAAGAGGCACAGATACTTTAATTAATCCTGTTTTACTGAGGTTTTGTCTTCTTCTACTGCTAATTATGATCAAGAAGATAAATTTACTGCTTATCGAACCATTCCAACTTTTCAGGAATATTTATTAATTTCTCAGGAAAAATGTTATATTGAACAGTTTCAAAAAGAAGGCGATTGCGGGTTTTTAAAAGCTTATAAAAATCTTCCTATAATAACTTTAAAATATTTGCGGGTTGAGGTAGAGATAGCAGATATTTATAATAATGTAATCTTTAGTTAACCCCTTAAATTTGAAGCTTTTATTATCATTAAAATATATAAATATTCGTCATTTTTTTTAAATTTAGCGTAGGCAATGATTAATAGAAAAACTGAAGACTTGTGCAAGTTGTTGTGAACAAGTTACCTCCGCTATTCGGCGAAGATTAACCATAACGATAGCTCCAAAAAACATTATATTAACAAGAAATGGTGAATAGGGAACTCCGAAATATGAAGAAGCACCAGATAAAAAAAGATGTGCCACAAAATATGATACTATAACAAGCAATAAATCAGTTAAAATCGTGGATATATCTAAACTTAAGCCTAGTACAGGTGTTATGGCATAACTTAGAATAGTCAAGCTAGTACCTACTACAAATAGTAGGGATATTGCTCCAGCATCTTGTGCAAAAAATCCCCAAAATCCCAAATAAATCGCCATCAATGAAAACCCAACAGAGACAGCTTTTACGATCCCATCGTAAACATTTCTCAAAGCATTTCCCCAATCCATAAAAAATTCTCCAGCTAAGTTTGTAAATCTCTAAAGTCATGAAAGTATCAGCAAGATTGAGTAAATCTTAAAAATCTATATTATTTAGCGACCAAACATTTCAAGCAATTGCTCGAAAGTACCACAACTCTTAACTACTTCTGAGTCAAGGATTCCGACCATAAAAAATCCCGAAATTACAAAAACGAGAAGACCCTCTTGAAAATTACTGGTAGGCGCTATACTTGGTAACATTCCGAAAGCCCATAATGCAATGTCTCTGGCCAAAGTCATCAGAAGTTGTTCCTGTGATGATTGGTTTAAAAACATCTGTAAAAGAAACTGAAAAAATATTGTTCCTATAAGTATATGCCAATTTAGAAAGACTTGGGCAACTAATTCACGTGTAAATAACCCAACAACAGCAAGTAATACACCATAGAAGAAAAAGAAATATGAAATTAAACAACTCAAGTAATGAGGCATTATTAGCAAACCATTTGCCAAATCCATAAAAAATTCTCCAGCTAACTTTTTAATTTTCCGAAGTTATAAAAGTATCAGCAAGATTGAGTAAATTTCAACAATTTGTGTTCCTCGATTTACTCGCCAAATAATTGACTGTGAACAGCGTTTACAAACGCCTCTGCTTCTGATTTTTGCCATGGCCATCCAGTGACAGGAGTTGCTGTTCCTCCGGCCGTAACCACGTTTACCGTTGGAGAACCCCACATCAATAGAATACCAACAATCAAGGGAATAATACCCACTACTACAGTTATCAAAACAATTCCTAAAACAATAAGTAATAGTCCCCCAAAAACTTTCCTATCCATTTCATATCGAACGGCAACAACTTGCTTGAGAGGAACATCTTCTCTTCGTCCACCACTAAACCAGCTTTTTTTCGCCATATAGGTAAGTCTTTTGTTCGTTACAATACCAAAGCAGTTGTCAACTAAGACATTTTCTTTAGAACTTGATGTCATTTTTTCCTCCTCATTTGATTTGTGTAATGGTTGATCGTGTGACCTGGACTGCATTGCCTAAAGCCAGTTTAGGCATCCTGACTGTGATATACTAAAATCTGTACTATCACACATTTTCTTTAGATTGCCTAAATAAAGCCTTGAAACTGCTTAATTACTTAGGATACATCGTAGTCTTGAGTTTAGTCAGTCGGAAAAGTCGGAACTTACAGCCAAACAATTGATCTGAAATATCGGAAATATCAGCTAAAATAAGTAAAAAACTTACCTAATCTATAGTCCATGTTTCAAGCTAATCTATCTAATACGGTGTTAAATCTCTTAGATGAGTTGGTTTTTGCCAAAACAGATCAACATCTAGACTATCTTCAAAAAACTATCTTGCAAGGGACCTTAGAAGGTTACAAATACTCAGAAGTTGCCAAAGAATCTCATCTTAGTGAAGGTCATATTCGAGATAGTGCTTCAGAATTATGGAAAATTTTGTCAGAAGTTTTAGGGGAAGATATTACTAAATCAAATATTAGAGCAGTTTTAAAGAAATCTCAGTTCTATAATCATATTTCATCAGGTAGAGATTTTGTTTCTCTTAATAATGTCAATCTCTGTACTTCTAATCTATCTGCGTCTAATGGCAATAACCACCAATCTCAACCTGACAATAATCGTACCTATTTAGATTTAGGTCATATTCCTGAAATAACTCAATTTTATGGGAGAGTTGCCGAATTAAATAATCTAGAAACTTGGATAGTTGCGGAGAAATACCGTTTGGTTACTGTGTTAGGTTTAAAAGGAATTGGTAAAACCACCCTTTCTTTGAAACTGGTTGATAAAATCAAAAATAGTTTTAATTATGTTATTCGCAGAAGTTTGTATTTTTGTCCAAAATTAGATGAACTTTTAAGTGAAATTTTACCCTCTATCAATCCTCAATTAAAGCTCTCTCAAAGTCTTGACAAGAAATTAAATTTATTCTTAGAGTTAATAAAAAGCCATCGCTGTTTGATTATTTTTGATGATTTACAAAGTCTATTTGACTCTAAAAAACTAGCAGGTAATTATCAAAAAGATTACCAAGATTATCAACTATTGTTTAAAAGCATTGCTGAAGTCAATCATCAAAGCTGTTTACTGTTGTTGAGTCAAGAAAAACCTATTGATACGACTTTTTATGGACAGAAAAATAAATTCATTAAAACATTAATCGTAGAAGGTTTAGAAGAAGATGCAATAGAAATTGTGCGCCATCATAATCTATTAAATGAAGACAGTTGGGAAACCCTAATTAAACGTTATCAAGGTCATCCTCTTTGGTTAGAATTAGTTGCCAGTTTTATTCAAGAGATGTTTTTGGGTAAGGTTGCTGACTTTTTAGAACTTAAATACCCGATTGCCGAAGAAACTTTAGAGCAGACTTTATTAAGTATTTTACAAAGTTTAACAGAATCAGAGAAACTAATGCTAACAGAATTAGCAAATTTTAATCAACCTATTTCCATTAAAGAAATGATCGACCAAACTTCTCTAGCTTATACAGATTCTTTGAAAGTAATTCAATCTCTAATCAGACGAATAATAGTGGCAAAAGATGAGAACGCTCTATTATGTTTAAATCCTGTTTTTAAAGCTTATGTAATTAATCATCAAATCTAGATATGAGTCGAGAAATTCTACGACTGTCAAATAGTTACACCTGCATTTTAATTTCAGGAATTTCCCCATCTTGCCAGCGTTCTTCTAAGGCTGCAAGATACTCACGAATTGCATCTTGTATATTAATTAATGCCTCTTCCTCAGTGTCTCCCTCAGACCAACAACCAGGGAGTGCAGGAACGCCAACAGTAATTCCTTCTTCAGAACGATAAAGGACAATTTTGTATTTCATCATAAGTTCCTTCTAGATAGCACTTCATTAAGAAGTGGTGAGTACGGCCAAAGTCAACGGTAAGGGATTTCTATTCCTTGCCGCTCTTGCTATTTTTCTTAACAAAACTTAACAATTGACGGCGAAATTTTCCTTGCTTTTGTCGTGAGATTTTGGGATAATATTTTTAAAAGACTTTATTCATGATGGTAATCCAAGCACTTCATCATACACACAACCATCCCATTATAAAAGAATCATAACCCAAGCCGCCGCCAAAGTCAAGGGATCACTCCTAATTAGGGTCTGCTGAAAAAGTTTTTCGTGGGGACAGGGTGTGGGGAATTATCAATTGGGGAGTGGGAAGACAGTAAACTGATAACTGATAACTGATAACTGCCTAACCTAAATCTCGGTCTTTAGTGACGGTAATTTCCTTAGATAAATGTCGATACCAAGTAAAATAGAGACCGATGGAAAGCAAAAGAAAAACCAAAGCCAAAATCTTCAAACTTTGCCACTGCTTGATGATTAAAACAATCCCCATCATAAACAGGACTAATTGCCAAGGAACAGTGAGAAAAGCGGCGATGATATCCCGTTGATTTTCCGCTTTAATTTTTGCCTGTAGGTTAGGTTTAACACTTTGACGGACTTCTCCCCAAAAGCCAAAAGGTCGGGTAATATTATAGAAATTTTCCATAACTAAACTATCGGTGGGAGGAGTTAACAAAGTAGCGATAATACAGCCAGCTAAAGCGAACAAACTCGGCACAAGAAAGAGAATAAGTTCCTGATATTGACTGTGACGAAAGAAAGGTAAAATTATCGCTTGTGAGGCAATAGCCGCAATCATTCCCGCTAAAGTTCCCACGGCAAAACCATAACCATTAAAGCGCCACCAATACCAACGCAATAGGAGAGGAACTGCTAATCCCACCCCTAATCCCGTGGTTAACCAACCCCAAATATCATTGACATTTTGGATATTAAAACTCAAAACTAAGCCAATTACGACCACAAAAACCGAGGCCAAACGACCTTGAAAAACTAACTCCTGTTCTCCCGCATTCGGTTTCAAAAAAGCTTGATAGATATCTTTGACCCAATAGGCAGCACTAGCGTTAATAACTGCGTTAAAAGTGGACATAGCTGCCGCTAAAAAAGAAGCAATTAATAACCCTTTCATCCCCACAGGAATGTATTGAGTAATCACCGTGGCGAGAATTCTTTCTGGATCTGTAATCGTGCCTTCGGTTAAACCGTAGTGAATACCTAAAACCGCAAAAGCTGTGACTAAAGGCCAACGGAAAGAAAGCAGAATAATCCAGAATAAAGATAATAAACCGGCATCTCGATCGCTTTTGGCGGCTAGGTATCGTTGTAACATATAACCACCGCTGCCGCTGCAACCTTCGATGATAGTTTTAACTAAATAAAAGAAAATCACCCCACCAAACAAATTAAAGATGGCATAATCTCCGGGTAAATCCAAAGTCAGGGAGGGAAAAATACTAGCCCAGTCGGTTAAATTCCAAGTTTTTGGCTCCGCTGCCCCCGGAATTGCTACGGTAAAAGTATCAGGAAGATTAACAGTAAAAAAAGCCACTGTCGATACATAAATTACCGCCACAAAAATCAGAAATCCTTGAAATAAATCGGTAATTACCCCACCATAAAAACCACTGGCCACCGTATAAATCAAGGTTAGAAGAATTAATATCACCGAAGCAAGACGATCATCCATGCCCAGAAACTGCCCTAAAAATTTCCCCCCCGCAACGGAGAAATAACTCATCGCACCGATAGAGAATAAGAGAGTGGCGACGGCGCTAATAATTCGGGCAAAATTCCCCTGTTTTCCAGTTCCAAAGCGAAATTGCATCCATTCCGCCATGGTCATAACTTGGGCGCGACGATTCCATTTGCCCATAAAAGCCATGAGAAAGGCCATAATTAGGACAACACCGCCGCGAATTTCGATAAATAGTCCTTTGGGGCCGACGGCGTAAATTAGGGCAGAAATGACCATAGTTCCCGCTAAATCGGTGTTAGCTGCCATTCCCGACACCCCCAACATCCACCAGGGCAAATTACGATTACCTAAAAAGTAGGATTCTAGACCTTGAGAAGCTTTTTTCTCGGCTACAATCCCGATTATTAGGGTTGCTGCCAGATAAAGCAGGATAATTACATAATCAATTAACTGCATAGTTGAGATCAATTTAACTTTCGATCTTTATAGCATCAATTGACTACGATTTCTGGCTAACGGTTTCTTTTTCTAAGACTTGCACCCGTTGCTCTAGCTTTTTTAAATCTTCCTTTAATTCAATTACTAAAGTGGCTAAACGCTGGAACAGTGGGTCACTTTCCCCGACTACTTCCCCATTTACTATACCCGTTCCCGATCGCCGTTGGGGAATCGGAGCGGCATTTTCCCCGCGGGTGGATATTCCTCGAATCTGACTTTCAAGGCGCTCGACTCGATTGCGGAGACTAATTAACTCCGATCTTACCGCCGTATCCGATTGTGCTTTGCTGGCATTAACAAAACTGGCTCTTCGGTTTGTGTTATGCAATGGACGGGGGTTATAAGGGATGGAACCCCTATATAGAAAGGCATTTAGCGATTTTTGTCAATTATTTTCGATCTAGAGCGAACTAACTCAGTATTAGCAAAAGGGAGATAATCAGCGCTAAAAAGCCATAAAAAGAGATTTTAGCTAATTTCATCGATTTTACCCCCTATCTATCTTACCCGACTTAATGTTAAGAAACGTGGCTAAATCTAAAGCTTAATTGCAATTCTGCCCCCAGGTGATTAGTTGCTCAAAAGAGGATGATAAGGTAAAAAACACGATTTTGTCGAAATTTGGCCTTATCTCTATGTATAAAAACTCGGATAAAGATTTTCTCGGAGCGGCAATCACAGCCGGTTTAGGTGCGGGAATCGTCACTTCTTTTGCCGTCAATCAAGGACAAGACATCGGTACAGCTTTAGGAATTACCGCTTTAGCGGCTCTTTGCGCTGTTATCTGCCGCCATTTTGACCTAATGTGATGCAATCTTCCTCACACATCCAATTCTGCCGAAAAATCCCGTTTTTTCTCGTATTGATAGGGACCGAGCAGAGCGCCCCAAATTCCCTTACCGGTGCCGGGATCTAGGCCTTTATCGTAGGTTGTTAGGCTATGACTCGTCACCTCGAAACCTAAAGCCACCTGATAGGTTGTACCCTCATAGGTGAATTGACAGCGCTGTTCCGGTTGCGGTTGGGCGATAAACTGGTATTGATTATCAGCGAGAGTATGGACTTTGACCGCTAAAGTGCAAGTAGGCAGGAAAGTTAGGTCTTCTAAGCTAATTTTTCGCAAAATATCGGGATTTTTGCCCGCACCTTGCACGGATTTCAGGTCATTAAACATATAATGCCTAACCTCTAACCCTCCCGATTCCGAGCGCATTAATCGCCACAGTCGCGGTCGGTAAGGTTGGTCTAAATTGATTATACTCGCCTGTTCGGCAAAAAGAGCGATGCTGTCTTCCCGAAATAAAGGCAGCGGACGCAACCATAAACGCAGGTGAACGTACCACACCGGTTCTGCTTGCGCTTGCCGTTGATTTTCAAATTCACCTGCGAGATACCGACCGAAAGTGATTAATTCAGGGGTCATAGGTCAAAAAATTCTCCTTATTGCCTCAAAATTAATCCTAACACCCAGAGAACTCACTTTTTTGACAAAAATGACCTTCAGGCTACCGGAACCCGCTTAAACCCGGCTATTCCCCCTTTAGTGTACCAATATTCCCAGCGACCGCCAGCAGCACTAGACCAATCCTTGAGGTCAAATTTACCGCTGCCGGAGGGAGTTCCCGCGATGCGATAGACTTTCACCGCTTGACCGTTATTATTCCAGATTAAAGGCCGATCCGGCTCCATCTGTTCGGGTAGAGTCCCGTTAGTTTGCAGAAAATAGGCATCTTGTCCCTTATCGGTGCCGTTGCCGTAGACTTTGGCGATACCATGCTCATCGATCGCCAGAAAAGCACCTTCTTCTAAACCGATAGCGTAGGCGGGCAGTTGATTGTGATTATCGTGTACATTGCGGGCTAAAAAACCAAAAAGGCGACCATATCTTGTTTCGGGATGATCTTGATTGAGTCGATCCAAATGGGTATCTGTCACGACTTTTTTGAGAAAAGGAACCCGAATAAAATCACTCCGATAGAAGTCTTTAGTGTTGAAGTGAAAGGGATTATTTAAGATTTCCGAACTCAGTACCCCTTCGTGAGTGGGCGCATAGTAAAAATCACCCAGAATAGCCATTCCTGCGCTGGTTCCCGCCACGGGAACTTTTTTATCATTGATCAGATAATTGATCGCTGTTTCCACCTTTGTGCTTTCCCACAAATCCTCGTACTGATTTTGATCACCACCGGCAAAAAAAAGAATATCGGCATTACGAATATATTCGATAACATCAGGATGATTCGCCGCTTCACGACTATCAATTGATAGTTCCGCCGCCGAGCCGATCAGGGAGCGGTAATTGTCGCAAATCCAATCAGCTTGACCGCCAAGATTGCCAAAGCGCAACACTAAGTAATTACCGCCTTTAGCCCGATTCAATAACCATTTTGTCGCCTGATCTTCTCCTAATTTACCTCCTTCCGCTCCCCCGATTAATAAAATACCCGATTGATGTTTTACCGACTGAAAATTGGCTTGTCCACAACGACAAGAATAACGAAAATCTTGGTCATTGTCATTATTGTCTAACATAGTCTTATACCCTCGCTCCTTAGCTTACTCTTTCTATCCTAGCTTTAACTAGGACAAAATCAGAGTTTTCTACCATAAAAGTTAACAACAAAGCTGATCTATAGCTGAAATCGGTAGCGGCAAAACTCCCTAGTTTACATTCTGTTAAAAATCGTTCTATAATAATTTAAGGCTAGAAACTGGCAATTATTACTGTTGAAGTTGAAAATCGGCGGGCGATATGTTAAACAGACGTTCTTTTTTGCAAGGATTAGGTACAATCGCCTTAGCGGGGGGTTTAAGTGGCTGCGCTTCTGGAAGCGGCGATCCGAGCATTTTTCTCCTATCTGGTTCGATTCCGCCGCGATTACTAACAGATTTTCGGAAAACTATTGCCGAAAAAAAAGTAAATTTTCAGTCGGAAAGGCAGCTGAAAGAGCTATTAAAATTGTTGGAAAAATGGTTAAAAAATCAGGAGCAACCAGCCTCACAATTTTCGATTCCTATCCCTTTTAGGGAACAAAACCCAGCGCTGGGTAATTTAGTCACCCTAGGGGATGCTTGGCTAGGAAAAGCGATTACCAACGGCTTAATTCAACCCCTAGATACTTCTCAACTTTCTAATTGGTCAAAACTGCCCCCCCGTTGGCAAGAAAACATGACTCGCAATGCCCAAGGACAACCGCAAACAGAGGGTAAAGTCTGGGGTGCGCCCTACCGTTGGGGAATGACAGTAATTGCCTATAATGAGGAAAAATTCGCTCAATTTGACTGGCGGCCACAAGATTGGTCCGATCTATGGCGACCGGAATTAACCGGTAAAATTGCCCTAATTGATAATCGTCGCGAAGTCATCGGTTTAACACTAAAAAAATTGGGTTATTCTTATAATTCTAGTGATTTAAAGCAAGTGACGGCACTAAAAGACCAGCTATTTGCTTTACAAAAACAGGTAAGATTTTATAGTTCTCAACATTATTTACAACCCCTGATACTTGGTGATGTCTGGCTATCTGTGGGTTGGTCTAATGATATTTTACCAGTGAGTGATCGCTATAATAAAATTAAAGTTGTTGTCCCCAAATCTGGGACTTCTCTCTGGTCAGATGTGTGGGTAAAACCAGTTTTAACTACTCCTAATTCTCTTGTCGAGCAATGGATTGATTTTTGTTGGCAACCAGAATCCGCCACTAAAATTTCTTTATTTACCTCCGGATTATCACCCCTAATTCTCACTCAAAATCCCGACCAAATTCCCCCAGATATTAAAAATAATCCTTTACTTGTCAATCCAGAAGCAATCAAAAACAGCGATTTTTTAAACCCTTTATCGCCAGCAACCGAGCAAGAATACGAGCAATTGTGGCAAGCAATGCGACAGTTAGTATAGTCAGGAGATAATAGACAAAATTCTGCGAGAATATTGAGGTGAAAATTACATTTACCTAACTGATTCTAGCTGATAAGTAGGGAGGCACAATTATTTGTAGGATGGGTTAGCTGTGTAACCCATGCGGGCGTTGGGTTTCATACTTCAACCCAACCTACGTTCATCTTATATTTAATTCCACCCACCTACTTAACTGATAACTGATAACTGATAACTGATTAAGCGGTTTGACTTTGGGTTTCTTGGGCGAGAAAAGTAAGGATAGAAGCTTTCTCAATTAACCCCAAAACCGTGCCGTTTTCTTCTACCACTGTCACTTGAGATAAATTTTCGCCTTCCAAAATTTTCACCACATCTAGGAGGGAAGTATTAGACAAAACCAGTTTGAGACTTTCGCTAGTTTGTAATAACCGGCCGATATTTACCTCTGTCCATTGGGAAGTGGGAATCGTTTTCAGATCCTCTACATTAATCACTCCTAATAGTTTACCTTCGCTATCGTTAACTAGGAATTTAGACCATTGTTGTTTACCGATAACATAATTATTAGCAAACTCGCGCAGGGTTAAATTAATCGGCACTACAGGACTATTAGGAGAGATAACATCTTTAGCGGTGTAGCGACTTAGGAAATCTTGAACCTTAGCTGATTGAGCGGAAAAGCCAGCATTTTGTAGAAGGAAAAAGCCAATTAATAGCGTCCAAGCACTGCCAAATTGACTGATTCCGAGAATTGATAGCGCACCGATGACAATCGCTAACCAACCAAAAAATTGACCGAAACGACTAGCGAATAAAACCCCTTTATTGGGATTGCCCGTTACTTGCCAAACGATGGCTTTAAGGATATTACCACCATCTAAAGGTAAACCGGGGATCAGGTTAAATAACCCTAGGGCGAGGTTGATATAGGCCAGGAGAGAAAGAATCGCCGCCAGGGGCGCGCTTAAACTAATATTGGAACCAATAATTAGGAAGATACCGAAGAGCAGTAAACTAACTAAAGGGCCAGCAATTGCTACTAGAAAAGCTTCTAGAGGAGTTTTCGATTCTCTGCCGAGAGTTGCCAACCCACCGAATAAAAAGAGGGTAATTGATTTGACTTCAATACCTTGGGCGATGGCAACAAAACTATGACCTAATTCGTGGGCAACCACGGAGGCAAATAGGAGAATAGCGGCAAAAAATCCTAATAGCCAGGGCATGATTCCCGTTAACTGGGGAAACTGACTTAAATCTCTCCCATAGGTTAAGGTAATTAACCCCAGAACAAAGAACCAAGAAGGATTAATATAAAAGGGAATTCCAAAGAGATTCCCGACTCTAATGTTGCCATTCATTTTGTATCTTCTCCAATTATTGGGGACTAACGCCAAGAAGATTAGGTTATCAATTACGCCATTCACTTCTGTTAACAATTGTAACAAAAATGAAAATCTCCCCGGCATTCCTTCAGGGAGTAAAAACCGTCATCCCTGTGGTTCGGTTATTTTCGTAGGAGAATTAAATCAATGATTAATTATTTACGGGGACAAGCGATCGAGGTGCTCAAAACCCCTAATAACCGACTGATCTTGATTTTAGACGTAAACCAGATCGGTTACGAAATCCAAATTCCCTCGCGATTAGCCCTAGACATCGGCAACGATAACAATGATAGTTGTCAGATTTTTACTCACCTACTCCTTCGCGAGGAGCAGCCTTTATTGTACGGTTTCGGCACCGCCCCAGAGCGAGATCTGTTTCGTCAACTGCTTTCCGTCAATGGAGTTGGGGCGCAATTAGCCCTAGCTTTAATCGATACCTTGGGGATTGAGGAACTTGTGGTGGCGATAGTGACAGGAAATACCAAAATTTTGAGCAAAACCCCCGGAGTCGGCTTAAAAACAGCAGAGAGAATCGCTTTAGAGTTAAAAACTAAATTGGCAGCATGGCGACAACTAAGAGAAGCGACGACGACAACCACGACAATACTACCGGCAGCGGAAATCCTTGAAGATGTGCAGATGACCCTTTTAGCTTTAGGATACAGCCGGGAGGAGATCGATCGAGCTATCGCAGTCCTCAGTCAAGATGCTTTATTTAGTAAAAATACTCAGCCAGAAGACTGGATTAAAGGAGCCATTAATTGGCTAGGGTAAACCAGGAGACAGCCTTTTCAGTGATCAGTGATCAGATGCGAGTTTTCAGTTCACTAGACATCTCCAAAAATTATAACCCAATCACAGCTTGCTTTTGGTCTATGTACTAACCAAGTAGTTCGATAGCTGAAATGTATATCTATCGTTGCTAATTCAATTTCACTGAAAAAATATGAGGCAATTAAAATCATTTTTATTTGGGTAGATTCCTTAACTAGAAAGACTTTTAGTCTTGAGATAATATTAGATCGAGGTTCACTGATTACTGATTACTGTTTACTGCTCACTGAAAAATCGCTCCCCACACCGGTGCTTCCTTCTTCGGGCAAATGTTAAAAAGTATTACGAAAATAGTGAGAAGGTGAACCAGATGCCGCAAAATAGTTGCGTTAGGTCGCTCTAGCTAGGGAAGTCTTGAGACGCTGAGGCGGAAACGAGATAACTTGAGCCTAGTGACCACAACTGCTATAAAATGTCAGATTAAGTTTATTAATCTCACTTAGTTGGGAGGAATCCATCAATGAGTATCGTCACGAAATCGATCGTGAATGCTGATGCTGAAGCTCGTTACCTCAGCCCCGGCGAACTAGACAGAATTAAAGCCTTCGTTACCAGTGGTGCCGCTCGTTTACGCATCGCTGAAACCCTAACCGGCGCTCGCGAAACCATCGTCAAACAAGCTGGCGATCGCTTATTCCAAAAACGTCCTGACATCGTTTCCCCCGGTGGCAACGCTTACGGCGAAGAAATGACCGCTACCTGTCTGCGTGACATGGACTACTACCTACGTTTAATCACCTACGGAGTAGTTGCTGGTGATGTCACCCCGATTGAAGAAATCGGTTTGGTCGGTGTGCGTGAAATGTACAAATCTTTAGGAACCGACATCGGTGCCGTAGCTCAAAGCGTTCGCGCAATGAAAGAAGTTGCTACTGGTCTTATGTCTTCTGACGATGCTTCTGAAGCTTCTTCCTACTTCGATTACGTGATCGGCTCTATGTCGTAGAATAATTCCTTTGTGAATTGTTCTAGACACACCCCTCGTAAACCTCTTAAGATTAAGCAAAACCCAAGGAAGAACCACCATGCAAGACGCAATTACTTCTGTTATCAACTCTTCTGACGTTCAAGGCAAATACCTTGACGCTGCTGCTCTCGGCAAACTGAAAGGCTACTTCGCCACCGGTGAACTGCGCGTGCGCGCCGCTAGTGTCATTAGCGCTAACGCTGCTGGTATCGTTAAAGAAGCTGTGGCTAAGTCCCTGTTATACTCTGACGTAACCCGTCCCGGTGGCAATATGTACACCACCCGTCGTTACGCCGCTTGTATCCGTGACCTCGACTACTATCTCCGTTATGCTACCTACGCTATGTTAGCTGGAGATCCTTCTATCCTCGACGAGCGCGTTCTCAACGGACTGAAAGAAACCTACAACTCTTTAGGTGTACCCATCTCCTCCACCGTTCAAGCTATCCAAGCGATGAAAGAAGTCACCGCTAGTTTAGTTGGTGCTGATGCGGGTAAAGAAATGGGGATTTACTTCGACTACATTAGCTCTGGCTTAAGCTAGAAGTAACGAACTCGGACAAAATAGGGTTCGGGAAGCCGAGGATGAGTGCTAGGTCTTTAAAGGCTGAATCTGTCCAAGATAGGTTTTGACGAGCTAGTATTGATCCTTGACTCCCGACCTTTGTTATTTTAGGAAAAAGCCTTCGTTAGTTTAAGCGACAAGTTTTTCAGCGATTAGGAGAAATCAATCCATGCGGATGTTCAAAATCACCGCTTGTGTTCCTAGCCAAAGCCGCATTCGGACACAACGGGAATTACAAAATACCTATTTCACCAAACTCGTTCCCTACGATAATTGGTTTCGTGAGCAACAACGCATCATGAAAATGGGCGGCAAAATTGTCAAAGTGCAGTTAGCTACTGGTAAACCCGGGACTAATACAGGTTTACTGTAATTGGCTGCCACTGGAACTTAAAAAAAGAGGTCTGGAAAGACCTCTTTTTGCTTTAGGGATTTTTTTCAAACTGCAAAGCGGCAGAGTTGAGACAATAGCGTTTTCCCGTCGGGGGTGGACCATCATTAAAAACGTGACCAAGATGAGCATCACAGGTGGCACAAACAATCTCTGTCCGCACCATGAAAAAACTAACATCTCGTTCGTACTTAATATTAGCCTCGTTAGTAGCGGTCCAGAAACTCGGCCAACCAGTACCCGAATCATACTTGTTGTCAGAAGTAAATAACTCCGTACCACAGCAGACACATTTGTAAATACCTTTTTCTTTATTATCGTGATATTTACCCGTAAAAGCCCGTTCTGTTCCCTTTTTGCGAGTAACTTGGAACTGTTCGGGAGTTAGCTGGGCCTGCCATTCCGCCTCGGTTTTACGAACTTTTTCTACCATAGTCATGACAACCGCCATTATGATTAAATTTCTCTTTTTAGTCTAACCTGAGTTCGAGATCTGTTTTTTTTTCATAAACATGAAGTATGACCTGATTTGGCATCCGCTTCTGACGACGGACTCCCCAAAAGGAAAACTTGGTCAAGAAACCCTATAAACTTAGCATAAGCTGAACTTATATCTTCAACAAGAAATACTTTTGTCAAACCCCTTTACAAACCGTTACAAAATCTCTAATATAGAGACATCATCAATCGTACCTCGACAACTTAATAGGAATCATAAACCAATGACCACCACTCTACAACAGCGCGA
>VYLC01000076.1_pt1 | contig 15695 bp, 17 predicted proteins | sample 5109531 | NCBI WGS metagenome assembly VYLC01 (sample SAMN12291787, study PRJNA351875) | freshwater metagenome | isolation source: freshwater lake | place: USA: Michigan, Gull Lake | collected 2013-08-08
ACTAATAAAACGGAGAGGCTATGGCTTTAGAAACTTTCGGAATTTTTGGGTTAGAAGTATGTTGTCTTGGCATCTTGTCTGTTGATTTAGCATAAAGGGTAACGAAGAGCCCAAATTGTTTTTGTATTTGAATTTTCTTGGCGGCTTGTTGTCTTTCCTCATCAGCTTTTTGTCTTTGTTGATCTGGTCTTTGCTTAAGACGGCTTCTCAGTTCATTAGCTTTATCCCTAAATTCTTTAGCTTTTTCAGGTTCATTTTTTTGATCATGTTCAGCCGCTCTTTTTTCATATTGATTAATTTTTTCCTGTAAAAAAACATCGCTTGGACTAAATTCGTTAGGCATAAATTCACCTCTTGGTAAAGTTTTTAGTGGAAAGAAAAGGATAAAATTTATCGGTCATTAGGTATTGTAGCTGACGATATGTAAAATCTAGAGTCGTTAATTAAATTCTCTATATGCTCACTACTAGCCATTCCGTTAAGAAATATCTGACCATCTTGATAAATCCGAATTTCTAAACGATTGGCAATATTTGTTAAAGTATTTTTCATGTGTAAGTATCGCGATGAAAGGAAGTGATATCTTTGATTAGAAGAACCAACCCAAGGACGATTTATATCACTTAAATCTTGACGATATGGCCCATCAATCAATAAATCGGTTACTGACAGTAAATCATGCCAATCTTGCCGAGAACTGGTGCTAAGATTCTCATAAATATACCCCGTAAAAGTAACAACTGATAAGCCTGCTTTTTGTAACAATTGGCCAAGATGAGCTAGAGCCGCAGCTTGGGCAAAAGGTTCGCCACCGACAAAGGTTACTCCTTCTATAGTTGGACCGCTTATAATACGCTCAAAAAGACTTTCTGTGTCAACGATTTCGCCACTGTTATCTTCCCACGTCCAAGGAACAGCACAGCCAGAACAGCGAATGGGGCAACCTTGAACCCAAATACAAGCACGTTCTCCGGGTCCTTCAGCCCGCGTATGAGGCAAAAACTTATTGATTCGTAATTCCATAGAAAAAGCCAAGATTATGTTAATATAGTTAGCAATTTATGAACAAACTAGAAGCTTTTAAATTCTATCATTTACGGTTTCGTCTATTTGTTGACTCAACCAAACTTCTTGATTCTCATAATACTCAGGAGTATAGGATGACTCATATACCTCGGCATTGAGAACCTCTTCTAAAATTTCAATGTAGTCAGTACAGGCTTTCCCCTTGATGCCTTGAACCTCCGCCTGTACTCGACCATCAGGAAAAATCCGAAGTTGTATTTTTTTAGACATATTGATCCTCCTTGAATTATTAATTAAAAATCAATTAGACGTTGATCTTGAGCGTCTGAAATATTTTCAGATTGGTAAGCAAGAATAACAGCTTTTGCTTTTAACTTTGTTACTATATGAGGTTGTAGCTGTAAAAATTCTGCAACTTCATCAAAACTGCCAAACCCTAAACGAATTTCACGTTCCCTGACTAACTTCTCAGCTTGAGCTATTGTTATATACGGTAATAGAAGTAAATCTGCTAGGGGTGCATTGTTCAAGTCAATAGGTGTTAAATCAACGGGGTCTTCCTGTTGGGACAAGTTTTGTTTTTTAGAGATCGTCTCTATGGGTTCTTGTTTATTAATTTGTCTAGGAGATGGAATATCTGTATCTGGAGGTGGAATTAATTCTCTTAGCTGTGGAATTTCTGTTATTGAAACCCATTCTATCATTCCAGGCTTCCAACATAGACATCCATTAGGATTTATTTGACGAGTGCCGATCAGATGTCGAACTGTATCTAAATCATACGGACCATAAGTTTCACCAGATACTCTCAAACTATAACTATTTTCTTGAAGATTTTTGTAATTTTGGGCTTGCCCAATTGCCTTTTCGATTGATTGAACAGCTAGTTTTGCTTCGTTAATATTTTTGAATCCTCCCACCGTGTAATTGCCAGAAGTTGTACCGATAATCACTATTTGGTTGGGTTTTGTAGGGTCAGTTGTTATTCCTATTAGAACAAAACTGCTTATAAGTACAGCTAAATAAAAGAATATGCGTGGCACTATCCCGAAACCTAAAAAGACACAAATCCCAAAAACGATACTTGTTATCAGGGTATTTTTAGGTTTGACTGCCGAGGCAACACAGCAATTAAAAAACCAAACAATAAAAATACAAATAAGTGTCAAAATAAATATAAATATATTAGTTTGATGATAAATTTTATACAGGTCAAATATCATTATGCCAACAATAACAATATGAAGTCCCCATACAAGGGGATGACCAGAATTGCTTTTAGGGCTTTCCATTTTTGCGTTTAGAACTTCATCAATACTATATTCACGGTTTTCTACATAATTCTTGTAGGTACTATTTTCTGCGTAAATCTTTTGCTCTGTCACTCTAAGTCCAGATGCGTTGAAATAAATTAATTCTTGATTTTTCATTTTTTACCACCCCTTAATTATTGATAGTTAATGTCAAAAGAATAGAGTTGTCTTCTTGCATTTCTTCACTTTCAATAACAAGATTCCGCTCTTTAGCTCTTTGTTTTAGGGATTCAAGCGTTTCCTTTTGGATTTGATGCTTGTAATCTTCATCAATAGTAGATAGGCTGTTGTAGATTAACTTCAGTTCTCTGGCGTTAACTTCAACAAAAAACGAACCATCATCGGAAGGGAAAAATCTTAAAGACGCTGGACCAATATTACAAATTAACTCGCCTTTTTCCGTTTTTTTGGGAACCATACCAAATTTTATCAAGGTTTTACGCAACAGATTTTCATCTCGAAAACTGGTAGGAAATACCTCAGTTTTGATTGATTCAACTGGTTTAGCCAATTTAACTAATGGACTGGTTAGATCGTTAGTAGTGCCAAAAACTTTACGACCAGCACGCCGTTCTACAGCCTTAATAAAGCGATTGAGTACATCATCTGGAGTAGATTTTCTAAAGACAGCAACCCATTGACCGTCTATCAAATTCCAGAAAAAGAAATCTTGTTCTCCTTGTAAATGGGTTTTATAACTATTTCCCCACTTTTCTGCATCGTAACCAGCCCCTCTAACACAAAATTCTAGTTCGTTACTATTTATGAAATTAGTAGGAACTTTATTTTGTGAAGAAGCTGCCCATTCTTCTAATTTGTCTATGCCTACTATTGCAGTTAAAGCTAAAGCAACTGGAAGTAATAAAAGACTGATAGACATAAAATTATTTCTCCTTTAGAAATCAATAGTTCTGCCGCCCCGTGACACCCGAACGTCAACATCAGCTTTTTCGACTTTTTGGTCGTAACCCGATCTGTCTTGGTTGCTGGTTGCGGCTACAGCCCTCACGTTTGCCCATTCTCGGATAGCATGAATTTGTTCAGCTTGTGTGACTGAAAGTGGTACAGTGTTTTTTATGGCTAGGGAAAAATCATCAGATTTGATACTACGATTCTCAGCAAATGCTTCAAATAGGGCTGAGATTACCGCTTGTTCAACTTCCGCACCGACAAAGCCTTCAGTTATCTGAGCTAAACTCACTAGAAAATCATCGTTTAGCTGTAGATTGCCACACACTTCAGGCTCTTGTAAACGTTTGTTTAGATGAACACGAAAAATCTCCTTTCTTTCATGTAAAGTGGGCAAATCGACAAAGAAAATTTCGTCAAAACGACCTTTTCTAAGTAGTTCAGGTGGCAAACTGTGTATATTATTGGCGGTTGCTGCTACAAAAACTGGTTTTGTTTTCTCTTGCATCCAAGTCAGAAAAGTACCAAAAACACGAGTAGAAGTGCCACCATCTCCGCCAGAACCAGAAACACTACTGAATCCCTTTTCTATCTCATCAATCCAGAGAATACAAGGAGCGATTGCCTCAGCAGTTTTGATAGCTTGACGCATATTCTCTTCACTGCTGCCAACTAAACCACTGAAAACTTTACCCATATCTAGGCGCAGTAATGGCAATTGCCACATAGCACTAATCGCTTTAACAATTAAACTTTTTCCACAGCCTGGAACACCTGTAATCAATACGCCTTTTGGTGGGGGAATATGATAAAGCTGTGCTGATTCCTGCCAAGATTTGTTGCGTTTACTAAGCCAGCGTTTTAAATTTTCCAGTCCTCCTACATCCTCTAGATTGATGGTACTTTTAATAAATTCTAAAATGCCTGTTTTTCTGATAATTTGCTGTTTTTCTTCAAGTATAATCTCAATGTCTGAAATGTCGAGTCTTCCACCTTCGACCATTGCACGAGCAAAAGCATTTTCCGCTTCCTGTAAAGTCAAACCCAATGCTGCTTTTGCTAAACGTTCAGTTTCCTCGTCGTTAAGCTCAATAATAATTTTGCCACTTTGCCGATTTGCTGTAATCATCTCCTCTAAAACAGCCTTAATTTCCTCAAAAGATGGCAACTCAAAGTCAACAATTGTGACCTCTTTCTGTAATTCATTGGGCAAAACAACTGTAGGAGCAATAAAAACAACATTTTTGGGCTTACTACTGCGTCTTAATCTAGCAGAAAGATCGCGTAGTTTGCGGATAATCTGGTAATCGGGTGTTTTACCTCGTTCACCAAAGTACACATGGAAATCTACTAGAATAAAGATAGCAGGCTCGGCATAGTTATCTATGAACTCAAGAGCTTTAATTGGTTCTAATAGTTTGCTCTGTGTATTGGTTTCAGCTTGACTGGATTGTTTATTATCCGCTGTCATCCCTGTTGTCAACTTCCACACAAAACAATTCCGAGTTGTGCGAATTTTGCTGGCCTCAGTAGCAACCGAGCGAAGGATATTAATCACCCTTTCTTCTTCCCAAGTTGGGATATACAAATAGGGAAACCTTGCTCTGAAAAGGTTTCCTACTAGAATACTGAATTTGTTGGCATCGTGTGTTTGCATATCGGTTTGGATTTTAGCTTTTGCCCTTTACGCTTTAATTTCTGGGACTCTCTTGAATTTCGTGTGATCAGCCTTGTGTATACTTTCTATGTTATAAACTTGGGACTTTCCCCGATGCAAATTTTTTTTGAAAAGCTGTAAGTCTTTGTGCGATAAGGCATTGCATCGCTAAGACTCTAGCTCGACTTCGGGACACTTAAGGATATAGCCAATTTTCAGGATAATTTACCTTAAGTTCCCAAAATCTAGTATTTATCGGAAACATATTAAGCTAGACTTCACACTGCAAACGCTTCCTTGTGTTTATGAAAAATTTGGTCAGCGTTGTGGTACTGATGCTTAATTATCGACTGCTCCAGTTCAATGAGATACCATTGACCAGCAAATGTTCCATATTTTAAGCAAACTTTTTCATTATCGTGTAGAGTGTGCTTAAATCCAAAACGTTCTTTATACAGTGCTTCAATCGTTTCGTCCCCTTTTAGATAAGTCGTGTATGAGATTTCAGTGTGAGCAATATCATGTTTGTAAGTCAAGATAGCTCGAATCAATTGCTGATAAACAAGATAACTTGTTCCTATTTTGCCAGTTCCCTGTTTATCATATAGAGAGAGACTTTCGCCGACGCTTGTTACATTTTTGGGTAACATCAAATGCTTTCCTGTGTGTTTTCCTTCACAAAATGTGGCCAGTTGACAAGGCAAATAGTAGCCATATTCAGCCAGAGCATAGGTATAACGTGCAACACCGATTACCTGAGAGGGATTTTGTTCAGGATAGGCTAGAAAAATAACCGATTGGTGAGTAAATAAATCGTCGATTTCTCGGCGATAATTTTGCGAATCAGGATAGCGATTCTTGAGAAATAAGAAATAAGATTCTATTTCTGCCGGTGTTTCCGCTTCCTTGACCAGATAACCTTTGACCTTTGGCACATCAAAACAAAGTAAGGCTCTTTTGCGAAGAATCCAGCAGTTGCCAATGTTACTTAACACAATAAATCCAGCACAAAAAAACAGGCTCTTCACAGATTGCTCAATATTAGGGGTTTGGGATATATCATAGACAAAGAGAAGACCGTTATCCTGTAACATTCTTCGGACAGTCCTTAAAGTGAATAGAGGATCTTTTTGTGTGTAATTTGTGGTCTTTAGCGTTTCAAAGGTTTGTGCCGTTGAATCCTTTTCCTCGTTTGGTTTTAAATCAAGCCAACAAGAAAGTTGCTCATAGTGACGCTCGCGTATTTGACCAATAAATAAGTGATTGACATCGACTCCATCCGACGACAGTAGCCGCACCGATGTAGATGATAATGAGGTAAACTGTTTACCATTGGTTTGGTTGATTATTTGAGAAATAGCCATTTTGCTACCCTTAGGAAGAGGACAACGAGCAATGAGGCTCTCTTCATTGGGAGTAAAGCGATAGAAATCCTTAGATTTTCTAGGGAGAAGCAAGCAAAACGATGATTTTTGGGCGCAAAAAGTTAAAGAAGCTGGAATTAGAAAGAATTAGAAAGCTTGAATGGCTTCCTATACCTATAATTGAGCAAATAGCTGATATGTACTTAGTCAGATTGAGAGAAAGTTTTTTCAAAAAATGAGAATTTCGGGGGATAATTGATCAATAATAGAGAAATAAACTTATGTAGATTGAATAGAGAGCAATGAAGTTAAAACTCTCCGTAGCGGGACTTGAGCAAGTCAAAACTCGATGGGCGCAAAAACAAAAAGAAGGCTGGACTAGAAAATACTTATGCACCGAGGCTAGTCAATTTGCCGAACCTGATAGGAATTGGGAGGAAATTTCAAATGACCCCGCCCACACTTATTACTCTTATTACGCCAACAACTGCGCTCCAGAGACTTTCGATCATTTTTTGAGGGGTAAAAACATTCAATCGGAAGGTTTTTTCGCCTTTTGTCGAGCTTTGAATATTGACCCTTCAAAAGTCGCCGACCTAGATAATCTTTTGCAAAAACTGACTCAAAACATCGAGCCTATTTGGGTGGGGCGAGAGTCTCTTCAAAGTGATTTACTTGAAAAACTAAGAGGCGATTGTCGCATTGTGGTGATTACAGGAATAACAGGTATTGGGAAAACTGCCCTCACCTACAAATTGGCCTTAGCTTTGTGTCAAGAAGGTTTTCCTCCTGAACTGCCTATTGATTTTGATGGGTTTAATCAACCGGAGCATCAACAGTCGCAATCAGAAGCACAAAACTTTATCAGCACAGCTATTGATTTACTCAATCGTGGCGATGAACCTGTTACGGCAAGACAAGCAAAAAACCCAGAACAATTATTAACTCAACTGGTTAATCATCTGAGCAATAATCGTCGATTGATTTGGTTTGATTCAATGGAAAATCTTTTACAAGGAGAAAAACAAGATGGCAGTAATCGCTTTAAGGACCCCCTCTGGCGAGGGTTTTTTCAAAAGATATTAGAAGCCGAAGATTGTCAGACTCGAATTGTGATAACTTCGCAGGATAAGCCTGAAGATTTTGAAACTTTTAGTCAAGATCAATATTGGCATATTCAGCCATTAATGGGATTAGAAGATCAGGAAAGTTTACAGTTATTTGACCGTTTATTTCAACAAGCAGAAGTCGAATTAATTCTTCATGGACGTAACCTTGCTTACCTCAAAGAGATCGGAAAACTTTATGAAGGACACCCTCTTGCTCTCCGCTTAATTTCCGGTGATATTATTGAAAGACTGAATGGAGATATCGGCACTTATTATGAGGAAAATAAATCCCGATTTCGACGATTAAGAGAAATGATTGATGAAGCTCAAAAAGCCAATGCTGATGATTATTACAAAGTTAACTTAATGACCAAAAACTTACGAAAACAACTATTAGAGGAGGAAATCAAAAGAACAATAGAGCGACTTGAAAACACTTTTAAAACTGCTTATTTATTGCTTATCTATGGCTCCACCTATTCATCTTTTGAACTTAAAAATGCGTGGTTTGAAAATCTTCAATTGTTTTCAGAATACGAGGAACAAGATTTAGACCTAGCTCTTTTTACCTTGTTTAACCGTTATTTAGTAGAAACTCAAAAACAACCGGGATATGAACCACATATCAAACAGCATAGTTTAATTCGCAATGTTGCTTTCAAGCAGCTAGTATCTACCCAAAGAAAAGAAGGAAACACAAATCATGAATGATTTTAAATCTCCTCAATTAAGAGTTAAAGAACATTTCAAAAGTATTGATTTTACTGTTTTTGGAGAACTCGCTCAAGTTAAACAAAAAGGGGAAATTTTAGCGGCGACAGGAAGTCATTTTGAAAAAGCACATTTTGGCGCATTTATCTGGCATTTAATTGGTTATGAACGCCATATTAATGATAAAATGGGACAGAAGCTCTCTATTCAAGAACGTGCAAGTCGTTATGTGGAAGCATTTCTCTGTCTATGTCAATTAGGTTGGTACAAAGAGGCTAAATCTTTGTTTTCTTTACCTTTAGAAATTCATGATCCAACTTCTTTCCCCTTGCACAAGCAATTACGCATCTGGGGGCACTACGAAAATGCCATAAAACTGTGTAAGGGATTATTAGGAAATTTTGACGCTGAAACTGATTTTCTCTGTTTAAGTGAACTCGGTTATATGTATCGAGAATTAGGACAATTAGACCAAGCAAAAAATTATGCGGATAAAATGTTATCTTTAGCCGAGCAATTAAACAATACTCTTTGGAAGGCAAGAGGAAAAGTAAATATAGCCACAATTGATGGAATAAAAGGTGAATATTTAAACGCTGAAATAGGACTGAATGAAGTTTTAAATCTAGCCGAGATTATTCGCGATTGTGACGAAAAATTTGAGATTATTAATGTTGCTTATTTAAATCTGGGTAATTGTTATGGTTATCAGGGAAAAATTGACCAGACTATTGCTTGCTTAGACAAATACTTAAAATGGGCAGAAAAAATAAAAAACCTTATTTATCAAGCAATGGCTTTACGAAATTTAGGAGAAGCATACCGGCGAATCAATGATTTGAATCAAGCTATATATTATACTCAAAGAAGTCTTAATTTATCTGATCAAATAACCGATGAAGCAGGAATTATTTTCTCCTTGGGAAATTTAGCCTCAATTTATGGGCAACAAGCAAATTTTGAGGAGTCTGAAAAATACTTTAAGCAACAAAAGAAAAGAGCTTTAGCTATTTCAGATGTAGCAGGTGTTGCCCATGCTTGCGCTGGACTAGGAGAAATTTATAGTATCACTCGAAAGGATGATCTAGCCTATCAATATCTTAACCAAGCTTTAGATATTGCCCTCGATATTGGAGAACGATATGTAGAACTAGAGACTTTAATTGTTTTGGCAGAATTTGAAGAAAAAACCCATGATCTTAAATCAGCTATTAATCACTGGCAAAAAGCCTTACATCTTTCTAAACAATTAAATATTCTCTCACATAAAGAGAACTGTGAACAAAATCTAGAAAGGTTGTTAAACCCCAACTAAGTTGAGACTGAGTAACGCACAGAAAACGGGTTTCTCGGAGAAACCCGTTTTCTACTCATGCACTCATGCAAAAGGGGGAATACATAATCAGTTTTTAATAACTGGATTTAGTATGACAAGCAACTCATTGTCACCCCTTCAGCGGTCACACTAGATTGAAACAATCTGAATTTCCCTGACTCGGTGCATTGGTTTAGTTGGCTTTTCGGTGGTGATTAGTTCATCAGCTTGAATTTGCAGCGCAGCAGCAACATGAAGTGCATCCATCGCCGCTAAACCGTAAGTGCCAGCAATTTCATGAGCATTCTGTATAATTTTTTCTAAGTCAGTTGCCCAGTAATTAACAGCCAGAAAAAATGTTTCGTAAAATTCTATTTCTTCTTGTTGCTTGTTAAAAGTTGCTTTAGGTAATACTTCTAACTGAACAAATCGACTTGAGGCAAACTGCCGATTTTCATCGTTGAGAATTTGATAGGCTTTGATACTGGCTGATTGGATGCCTTGGAAAGCAGTAATGAGTACGCCAGAGTCTATGTAGGCTTTCTTATGACTCACTGCATCCCCCTCGACGTGCAGCAATTTCTTGTTCTATCTCGTCTTCATTGAGCAGTTGCAATCCAGCTGCGATTGCCCGATGTCGGATTTCCCATAACTTTTTGCTTAATGGTGTTTGGGGAATAAAATTAGATTGTGGTGCTGTTGTTTCTGACTTAGACTTAAGTATTTGAACAAATTGTAAAACTTTTTGTTGCTTTTCCGGTGTCAGTTCTCGCCATTGTTCAAGTAGTTCTTCTTCTTTACCCATAAATACCTCGCTCTTAAGTAGCTGGTTATAATTAAATTAAAAATGGATTTTAGGTTCGATCCCCCCTGCCCCCCTTGATAAGGGGGGTGCCGATAGGCGGGGGGATCTGATAACTTTTAACGCCTACCTACTTAAGTTATGAATTGTTTGCTTTTAAGCAATGCTCATTGATAAAAACCACTCCAGACACAACGGTTAGGAACTTTTTCTACATACATGACCACCATTCCACGGGTACATCAAGAAAATTCAAAGGTTGTATCCATTGATAGATAAGGGTTTTTGGCTCTTGTAGTAGATATGTATGGGGGAAGTTCAGGTATTTTAGGTGGGAATTGGTTCACCCGGACGCAAACTAGACCATTTACCGGTTTCCCGTAAAAAGCTGTCACAACCCACCACATCCCACTCCATTTCGATATAATCTTCCTTGGTGCGAATGTTAACGTTAATAGAAGGGTTCTTCGCTTCAAAGTCCGGTGTCTCGGTGAGATGACGTTCCTGATGTTGTGTTTCTACGGCATGATAGGTGAGACAGCGATCAACAAAATAGCAGTTAATACAAATACACATAAGTTTAACTCTATAAGTCTTTTCCGTTAATCTAGCTCAGTCTCTCCCCAAATGGGGCCGGTCAAAATTATATTTTTGTAAACTGCTCTTGTCGATGTCTTGTCAAAAAAACCTAAATAGTTTAGTTAAAGAAGTTTTTGCGATTAATCAGGAAGAATTGCCAGAAAATGCTTATTTAGTCGGTGGTGCTGTGCGAGACGCTTTATTAAACCGTCAGAAAGACTATATTGACCTAGATTTTGTGGTTCCCGAAAAAGCGATCGAAATTGCTCAAACTATTGCCCATCAGTATAAGGCCGGTTTTGTGGTTTTGGATGCCGTTCGTCAAATTGCTCGCGTCGTTTTTCCGCAGGGTACGCTTGATTTCGCACAACAGGAGGGAGAATCTCTAGAAATAGACCTAAAAAGACGGGATTTCACCGTTAATGCTCTCGCTTATAATCTCCAAACCCAAGAAATTTTCGATCCTTTAGGGGGATTAAAAGATTTAGGCTGCCAATCTCTGCGGATGATTTCCCGGGAAAATCTCCAAAATGATCCCCTAAGATTATTAAGGGCCTATCGACAAGCGGCTCAATTAGACTTTGAGATCGAACCCCATACCCGTGTAACTATTCGTTCTCTTGCCCCTTTATTGCGCCTTGTAGCCGCCGAAAGGGTACAATCCGAGCTAAACTACCTTTTGCTCAATTCCCGTGGCAATAAATGGCTAAAAAGTGCCTGGGAAGATGGCTTATTATCTCTCTGGTTGCGTCGGATTACCCCCGCAAAAATGGGACGAGTTATGGGGGTGGAACCGGCAGCGGGATTTTTAGAATCTTTGTCACCAGAAAAATTTATCTTTTCCCCTTCTCAGTTACAGTTGACAAAATTGGCCCTATTGGTATCGGATATTTTGGCAGAAGCGGAAAAAGAGTTAATCGATCTCAAGTATTCCCGTGGGGAAATTCGCACGGTAATCACGGTAATTAAGTCTTTACCCCCCCTCAAGGAGGCAGATAATTTAAGTCTGCGGGAACAGTATTTTATTTATCTAAATACGGGAAAAGTATTTCCTGTCTTTGCTCTTTTTGCTTTATCGATGGGGATTAACAAAAATATCGTCGCTTCTCTGTTTACTTCCTATCTCGATCCCCATAATATTATCGCCCATCCCCGACCTTTATTAAGGGGCGATGATTTAATTAACCATTTACACCTGAAACCTAGTCCGATTATCGGTAAGTTATTAACCGAGGTACAAATTGCCCAAATTGAAGGCAAAGTTACAGTTTTTCAGGAGGCGATCGATTTTGCTAAAAAGTTATTATAAGTGGTTGGAGAACAGAGAAGTGAGGCTCTGTTCCCTATTGATACCCGTCGCTGGGAACTAATTTTTCGATCGAATTTTAAACAAAAACACGATGCTGGAGGGAAGGCATTTGTCGTCGCACTTGTTGCAGACGTTGGGGATTAATTTCGGCAATTGCCACTCCCGCTTCTTCCCCCGCATCGGCTAAAACCACACCCCAAGGATCGATAATCATAGCGTGACCGTGGGTGTAACGGCGCTCGTAATTATTGCCCGTTTGAGCGGGAGCTATTATATAACAAGTATTCTCGATCGCTCGCGCTTGTAACAAAACTTTCCAATGATCTTTCCCGGTAAAAGCCGTAAAGGCCGCGGGTACAAATAAAACATCGGCTCCTTGCCGCGATAAATAGCGATAGAGTTCGGGAAAACGCACATCATAGCAAATCGAGAGGCCAATTTTTCCCAAGCTATCGGAGCCATAAATTGGCGGTAAATCGATCCCTGCCATGACTGTACTCGATTCCTGATAGGTGTTACCATCCGGGACATTGACATCAAAGAGATGGACTTTTTGATAACGGGCTAATTCCGCACCGTTGCCATCGACTAAAATAGCCGTATTATAAGCCTTATCGGGAATACCCGTCACCGGCACGGGAAAACCACCCCCTAAAATGGTCACTTGAAACCGTTGGGCCATCCTGCGGAGGAATTTATCGGCTTTGAGAGCAATAGTCTCGGCCTGGGCGATTTTATCGGTTTCTGCCCCCATAAAGGCGAAATTTTCCGGTAAACCGATTAATTCCGCCCCTTTACCCACGGCAAGTTCGATCAACTCTTCAGCGGCAGCGAGATTTTTCTCTAAATCTGGCTGACTGGTCATTTGAATGGCGGCGGCGAGATAGGATTTCATGGGGGTTGAAGCTCTAGAGTCAGATAATCTCTGTAAAATTAATCATAACCTTCGATTATATCCAATTTCAGATATTTTGTCACCCCATGAGTAAAATTGTTTTCTGTGACTTTGATGGCACTATTACCGCCGTGGAAACTTTTGCGGGTATGCTCAAAGAATTCGCCCCCGATTTATCGGCCCAAATTATGCCCCAAATGTACGCCCGCACTCTCAGTCTGCGCCAGGGTGTCCGTCAACTTTTAGAGTCGATACCGAGCCAAAAATACGCCGATATTCTCGCCTATGCCGAAAGCAAGCCAATTCGCCCTGGATTAGCTGAATTTCTCGCTTTTTTACAGGAGCAATCCATCCCTTTTATTATTATCTCCGGTGGCATCCAAGGCATGATTGAAACGGTCTTAAAACGGGAGGGACTATTAGATAAGGTGACGGCAATTTATGGGGTAAATCTTCATACTCAAGGGGAATATCTGCAAGTTCACTCCGATTGGGAAAATGAGACGGAATTAGTGGCTAAAGCCTTGATTATGGCCAAATATTCAGGAGTAGAAACTATTGCGATCGGTGATTCCGTTACCGATATTACCATGGCTAGAAGGGCCGATCTAGTTTTTGCTAGGGATCGTTTAATCGATTATCTGCAAGCGGAAAATCAACCCTATATTCCTTGGGATAACTTTTTTGAGATTCGTGAATATCTGTTATTGAGAGATTAGGGATTGGCTGTTATAAGTAATGGTTAGGATAGGCAAGAGGTAGTTAGATATGTGTAATTAATTGTGTATAGCTACATACAAAATTTCTCAATTCCCGACAGACATAGAGATTCTAGGATCCAAGACCAACCCGTTAAAAGATTTTTTGCTACCCTACCCTCAAGGGCAACAACATAAATTTTTGTAAATTTATGTTGTTAGACCTTGCAAAATCTCAATTTTTGTTGATTAGACATGACCAAATCGGGGGAGGGGGGTAGAATCCTGTTATGGCTCTGTATTGTCATGAGGAACTAGCTTAAAATTTAGTGATTGGCAATTTTGAAAAAACCCATCTTTCTCCCTTGCCAATGTCGCTTAATTCGAGATTTTCTCCTTTAAAGGGCAGTGAGAACATTTGTTTATTTATTTGTTTTGAGGAAAGTTTCTGAGTATGAAGACTTCGACTACAATTAAAAAAATATCAATGACTGCTGCGGTAGCAGTATTGGTATCTTTAGGAATAGCAAACACAGCTAAAGCTGTCTCCCTCGGTCCAGATTTTGTTACTGATTATAATTTTGTTGAGTTAGGAAACGTACCTGGACTTCCACCAAGTTATGGTGGATTAACTTTCAAATTAGGAGACCCAAATACTTTACTAATTGGGGGAAGTGCTAATGCTGCTAGTGGGCGTCTTTATGAAATTGGCGTAGTTCGAGATGCCAACAATCGTATAATCGGATTTGCAGGCACAGCCAACCAGTTTGGGGATATCGGTGAATACAACGATGGTGGTGTCGTCTACGGTCTCAATAATGTACTTTTCACGGCTCAATGGCCTGTCAACAATCTGGGACAGACCAAATTAGGCAGCACAGACGAAGATCGAGTTGATAACCTTTCGTCTCTGGGAATTGGTGGTTCTTCTATCTCTGCCTTGAATTTTGTCCCGACAGGATTTGCCGGGGCTGGTAAAATGAAGGTTGTGTCTTGGGTCATTGGCAACTGGTACGATGTAGCCTATTCACCAGATGGCTCTGGCACTTTTAATCTAGACTCAGCTACACAAATCGACCTTGATCCCATTGCCGCAGGCATCCAGATCCTTCCAGGAGGACCAGAAGGTTTTGTTTACATCCTGGCAGGCAATCCAGGATTTACGGTTAATAGCTTGCTTGTTTCCGACTACAGCGACGGTCAAGTTTCTGCCTATGAATTGGACAGTGAGGGCAATCCGCTGGTAGCAACTCGACGTAATTTTCTAGCCGGCCTTACTGGCGCTGAAGGCGCAGTCATAGACCCTCTGACAGGTGATTTTCTCTTTTCTACGTTCGGAGGAGGTGATAGAGTAGTTCTAGTGAGTGGTTTTAATGCTCCTGAACCTCCTTCTGTAAGCACTCCCGAACCTGCTTCAGTTTTAGGTTTACTTGCCATTGGTTTTCTTGGTGCGGGTTCAGCCTTGAAGCGCAAATTAAAATGAAAAACTGGTCAATCTAGCCTTAAATTAGCAGCGATCGCACTTTATCGATAAAGTGCGATCGCTTTTTTGGGTTATAATAGTTAAAGACACGATAAATTGATTCAAGTCAAGCCCATGCCACTAACTCTTAATTTAACATCAGAAATCGAACAATATCTCAGCCAAAAAGCGACAGAGAAAGGTCTTTCTCTAGAAGCTTATGTCCTCAATCTACTTAAAGATACCATTTTAGAACAAGAAAAACAGACTAAACTGGTTAATTTACTTCAATCTTGGATTGATGAAGAAGATGAACAAGAACAACAAGAAACAGGTGAATATTTAATCGAAGCACTTGACCAAGATCGCTTATCTGAGCGTCCTTTATTTCCGGCTGAATTAAAGGGAGTAACTTGGTGAATAGAGTAGTTTTATGGCTCTTCGGTAATTGTTATGCAAATAATTAACTTAAAATAAAATTCGATGAGAGTGCCTACGCCTAAAAGTAGCTGAAATCTATACAGGGAGACACTTACGGCACAAATA
>VYLC01000102.1_pt1 | contig 14963 bp, 11 predicted proteins | sample 5109531 | NCBI WGS metagenome assembly VYLC01 (sample SAMN12291787, study PRJNA351875) | freshwater metagenome | isolation source: freshwater lake | place: USA: Michigan, Gull Lake | collected 2013-08-08
AGAAGATAAAGTTCTCTATGTGAACAAGAGAACTTCTGTCTAATTATCATTTTTTTTCAAGATAATCATCATAATTAGCTTCAAGAGACAGTTTTAAAATATCTGCCCATAAAAAACTTATCTCAACTCATAAATTTAGCTGAAATTCTGACCTAATTTGTGGTTTTTTCAATGAATAAAATAATCTTTCCTTCTCTCGAAAAATTGACATTTTTAACTAGAATTTATTTTTTTGAGCGGGACATATTCGGTAAGAATAAACAAGAAAAACTCTGACCAATTCTTAAACCAAAAATATTTTAATAAAGTACGAATATCATTAAAAAAACTGGTGCGAGTAACTAATAACTCACGAATCTTTTGATAAGTATGATTAACTAAATCTCAAACGGTATGAAATAAAAAAGCTAGTAAATTTAAAGACAACAAGAACTCGCATAAATGACTTTGACCATGACCAAAATTATGTTCTAAATTATAACCGTGATTTTTAAGAACGTTATTTCCTTCATTCTCAACTTTCCATCTGCTGCGTCCAGCTTTGACAATTTTTTCAACATTATTTTCAGTAATTTGATGATTGGTAATCCAATTATTTTGATAGATAATTTTCTGTGTTTTTTCATTAATGACCGTGACTTCACACCAATTAACTTCGAGACTTGACTCGACCTCTCTCAGAGGAACTCTAGAAACATAACGATAACGATAAATGAGATTCTTTCGTCCATCCCATTGTTTCTTTTCTACGGTTTTAACTTCTCCACTTTTTTCTAAAAATTCTAGCCATTCATATAAGGTTTTATGAGAAGTTTCAAGACAAACAAAAATAAAATTATAACCTTGTTTTAGAGCTAACTCACAGATAGGTTGGCGAGAGTATAAGTCATCTCCTAACAGGGTTACAGGATAACCATACTTCTTTTGATGATTCTTATCTAACCATCTTTTAACAGCCGCATTTTCACAATCTTGTTTTTGCTGCCCATCTTGTTTTTTAATAAATTCTGGTTCTAAATTAATCACTTGTTTTTGCTCAGGAGAAACCACAATTGGCGTGACGCAACCATGAAAATAAGTTGTCGTTCCATTACGATGATTGCGGCAATTACAATGGGGACAACTAATTTTCTTTGAAGAAAAATATTCCGTACCATCTAAAGCTATTAAAATTTCCTCATCTAAGTAGAAAAATTTTTTAATAACTCCCTGTTTTTTTAACCATTGATAGACTTGTTGAAAAGAGCCAAATATTGTGGCAGCTGGGATAGGAGCTAACAGGTTTCTGATTTGATGATCACCAGGTATTTTTTTGATACCAAATAAACTTGAAGCATTATCTTTTCCCTTACTACTTTTCATCAAACGTTGATGCTCTAAAAAAGAAGGTGACTGAGTAAAAAAAACCGAAAAAGCCGCCTTAACTGCATCTTCTACCTGATATTTGGTATTGTTTCCTGGTTTTCTGTCATCGGGTAAGTCATGTAATTCTTGAACTAAAAATTGTATTAATTCAGGAATTTCTCAAGTCACAGCCTTTTTCGTCATCGCAGAACAGTTTGATTAATTAATATTTCCAACTTAATAATTTTACCTCAACAGACAACAATCATCAATTTTTATTTGGTTCTCTTTCTGATGTAGAGAACTTTTGTTCTAGATTTCTCCCATCTTTCAAATATTTTGAGTATAAATACTCTATATACTCACTTCTCTGCGATGCAGTCGCACTCGCGGGAGCGCATTTTGTAGCTTGCTTAAAGCTTTGTTTCTGTCTGTATCACTTGTTACTTTTTAAAATGAGAATTGCTGCTGGGTAAAATGCTTTGGGCTATTCTAAAAACCTGCCAAGAAAATACCAAAACCCGATAACCGATAACTGATAACTGATAACTGATAACTGATAACTGATAACTGATAACTGATAACTGATAACTGATAACTGATGATATTCGTTGCTTTGGCGATTTTAGAACAGGACGGTCGATTTTTAATGCAGTTGCGCGACGACATCCCGACGATTCTCTATCCGGGGGTGTGGGGTTTATTTGGTGGTCACTTAGAAGCGGGTGAAAATCCAGAAATAGGGTTAAAACGAGAGTTAAAAGAAGAAATTAACTACGAAGCCCCTAGTTTAGGCTATTTTCGCTCTTATAACGATGATAATCTCTCCCGTTATCTTTATCATGTACCCCTGACCGTGGAATTAGAAAAATTAGTGCAAACGGAAGGGCAAGATTTGGCATTATTACCCCCGGCTGCCATCCTTCAAGGGGAATACTATTCCGAGAAGATTAATCAGACTCGTCCTTTAGGAAAAATTCATCGACAGATATTACTCGATTTTATAGAAGTAGAATTATAGTGGATATTAGAGCCAGACAAGGAACTCCCTAATCTCTAGGGAAGTCGTAGTTAACACTGCTCCTCACCTCCCTCAAAGGCAAAATGCTCCCGCTTTTTGAATGGCTTTATTGAAACGTCAATCTTATTTTGGCTTTGTCTTTATGAACCAGTCGCGTCCCTCGTTCGTTTCCGTGCAGAAACTCCTATCTGGAGGTGCGATCGCTACCCTAGCAGTTAGTTCCCTGATGGTCCTTACCCCCGCAGCCAAAGGGGAAAAACCCTTAGAAGATAACCCGAAAGCAGTCATCGACCAGGTTTGGCAAATTGTTAATAATGAATTTGTAGATCGTAGTTTTCATCAAATTGATTGGCAAAAAAAACGTCAAGAATTGTTAAGCAGAAATTATACTAATCCCCAACAAGCTTACACGGCAATTCGGGAAGCTTTAAAGGATTTGGGCGATACTTATACCCGTTTTTTAACTCCTAGTGAATTTTCTGTCCTCACCAGTCAAACTTCTGGAGAATTATCGGGAATTGGGGTACGTTTAGCCCTCGATAAACGCACTAGCGATCTGGTCGTTGTCGATACGGTGAAAAAATCCCCCGCCAAGGAAGCGGGAATTAAAACAGGCGATCGCCTGATCAGAATTAATGGCAAACCCACCGCTTTAATGACCTTAGAACAAGCAATGGAAGCCCTACAGGGAGAAGTGGGTACTAGCGTTAGTTTACAGCTTGCCCGTCCCGATCAAGAGGTATTTGAAGTGACTTTGACCCGGGTAGATATCGAAATCCCCTCGGTTAGCTATACCCTTAAACAGGAAGGTGGGGTGAAAGTTGGTTATATCAAACTGGATGAATTTAGTTCCCACGCAGCCGAACAAATGAAACAGGCGATCGAGGAATTAAGTCAACAACAGATATCCGGCTATGTTCTCGATCTGCGGGGCAACCCCGGCGGGTTACTATTTGCTAGTGTCGATATAGCTCGCATGTGGATGAAACAGGGCAAAATCGTTAGCACCATCGATCGACGAGGCGGTGATCGTCAATTTACTGCCAATAACACCGCTATTACCGATTTACCCCTAGTAGTCTTGGTTAATAAAGGTTCAGCAAGTGCCAGCGAAATCCTCGCTGGGGCGCTGAAAGAAAATGGCCGGGCGACTTTAGTGGGTACATCGACCTATGGCAAGAGTACCGTCCAATCGGTACACACCCTCTCCGATGGTTCCGGTTTAGCGGTGACAATTGCCCGTTATTATCCCCCCAACGGCGAAAATATCTACAAAAAAGGCATTAAACCCGATGTGCAGATCGAGTTAACCCAGGAACAACAGCTGCGCTTCCGCGATGATCCTTCTTTATTGGGAACTAAGGATGATCCCCAGTATCAACAGGCGATCTCGCTGCTACAATCCCATAGTGTTAAACGTCCTGGCACTGGCAATCTCAATAACCCTTTGAGTAGTCGCGCTGAATAATTGTCCTAAGTAGGGTTTGCGGCAAAAAGTCTTTTAGTGGGGACAGGGTGTGGGGTCATAATTCCCGACGACCTTCTAAAGCTCTCGCTAAGGTTACTTCATCAGCGTATTCCAGATCGCCGCCCATGGGCAACCCGAAAGCGATCCGGGTAACTTTGGTGAAGGGTTTCAGTAAACCCCCGATATACAAAGTCGTGGTTTCCCCTTCGACACTGGGACTGATAGCTAAGATAACTTCCTGAATTTTTTTCTGGCTGACTCTGGTGACTAAAGACTGTATATTTAATTGATCCGGTCCAATCCCATCCATGGGTGAGAAAACACCGCCTAAAACGTGGTATTTGCCCGAATATTCCCGTGTTTTCTCCAAAGCAATCACATCTCTGGAGTCAGCTACCACACAGATAGTCCCCGTTTCTCGGTTAGGATTGCGGCAAATTTCACAAATCGGTTCGGCCGAAAGATGAAAACAAACCTGACATAATCCTACTTGTTTTTTAGCATCCACGATCGCCTGGGCCAATTCGATCGCGTCTTGCTCCGGTCGTTTGAGAATATACAGGGCCAGACGTTGGGCGCTTTTTGGTCCTACCCCGGGTAATTTTTGTAACTGCTCGATCAAACGAGCTAAAGGCGGTGTATAAATAGCAGTTAATCCTCTTATCAGTTATCAGTTATCAGTTATCAGTTATCAGTTATCAGTTATCAGTTATCAGATTTGAGTTTTCAAGTGAGCAGTGTTAAATAGAAGTTTCCTACTGTCTTTTCACTGTTTACTGATTACTGCTCACTGATTACTGTTTACTGGTCACTGTTCACTGCTCACTGTTTACTAACTAAGACCTTTTTGGTAAACGGACATCGATAACACTGGTGTTGAAATTATAATTATCTCCTTCCAACTCGATTAAAGTGCCAATTTTCACCTTTTGACCGCCAACAACCGCACCGGTATCGGTAACTTCCGCTTGACCACTGAGAGTCATGATCATATCTTGAGAATAGTTTTCCGTGCGGGGATCGGGTAGGACTTTCACACTACCATCCGGCTGCGGAACTAAGACATTTCTCGATAAAGGTTTAACATTTTTTATATCCACTTGACCGGCCGGTTGATTACGAATAACAATATTAGTTTTCTTCTCGGTATTGAATTGATTAATCAAGGCGTTGGGATTGAGAACACTTAAACCCCGGACAATAACATCCACTTCTATGGGTTCTTTGGTAACTTGAGCGATCGTACTTTTACCACTCGTCCCCGGCACAACAAAAATACCGATAATTGTCAATAAAATTACTAAAGCCGCTCCGATATCAAGCAAGCTAAATTTACCGAATAAACGTCCTTTTGAGTCTAATAAATTCATAAGCGGTTCACTATAAAATTTTGGGGAGATGGGGGGTTGGGGTGGTCACTGCGTGCGCGTTGCGGGGGGTGATGGGGTGATGGGGGGACCACTTCGTGCGCGTTGCGGGGGGTGATGGGGGGATGGGGAGACCACTTCGTGCGCGTTGCGGGGGGAGAATAAATAAAAATAATCTCCTGCCTTCTGCCTTCTGCCTCCTGCCTTCTGCCTTCTGCCTCCTAACTCCTGACTCCTGCCTCCTGAGGGCTAATAGATTCTATCACGATCGGAATCTTGGTCGCGGACGGGAAGTCTGACTTAAGATAGAAGATCGGAGTCTCACACGGAGCGATCGATAGACAATGGCGGGTAAAACTCAACTTAAGAAACAAGAAAAGCAATTATCTCCAGTCGATCTGACCCCTTCTGACGGTAACAACCTCGAAAAAGTTGCCCCCGTTAAACATTGGTCGATCGAAGATAGCGAAAATCTCTATCGCATCCAAGGCTGGGGAGAACCCTATTTCTCGATCAATGCCGCGGGAAACATTACCGTTTCGCCCCAGGGAGAAAGGGGCGGTTCTTTGGACTTATACGAGTTAGTTTCGGCGATTAAGCGGCGGAATATCGGTTTACCCCTGTTAATTCGGTTTAGTGACATCCTCGAGGATCGGATCGAGCGCCTGAATGCCTGTTTTAACCGAGCGATCGCCCGTTATAATTATCCCAACGTCTATCGCGGTGTCTATCCGATCAAGTGCAATCAACACCGTCACATCGTCGAGTCTTTAGTGCGTTTTGGTAAACCCTATCAATTTGGGCTGGAGGCTGGTTCAAAACCTGAGCTAATGATTGCTTTAGCTACCCTAGAACCTGCCTTAAACGGTAAAAATGACAAAACACAACCATTGCTAATTTGTAACGGCTATAAGGACAAAGAATACCTGGAAACTGCCCTGTTGACCACTCGTCTCGGTCATCGGCCTTTGATTGTCATCGAACAATTGGAAGAATTATATTTAACCCTGCGCGTCAGTCGTCAGTTAGGAATTGCCCCTCATTTGGGAGTGCGTGCGAAACTGGGGACAAAAGGGGTGGGTCGTTGGGGATGTTCCACGGGAGACCGGGCCAAATTCGGTTTAACTGTCCCGGAAATCTTAACAGTAGTGACGGAATTAGAACAAGCGGGGATGTTAGATTGTCTGCAACTGCTGCACTATCATATCGGGTCGCAAATCTCCGCTATTAGCGTCATTAAGGATGCCATTCGCGAAGCTAGTCAGATTTATGTGGAATTAGCGAAATTAGGGGCAAATATGACCTATCTCGATGTGGGGGGTGGTTTAGGGGTCGATTACGATGGCTCAAAAACTAACTTCTATGCCTCGAAAAACTACAATATGCAGAATTATGCCAATGATATCGTGGCCGAGGTCAAGGAAGCTTGTGAAGATGCCCAGATTTCACCCCCAATTCTCATCAGTGAAAGTGGACGGGCGATCGCTTCTCATCAATCGGTGTTAGTCTTTGATATCTTGGGAAGTAGTGAGGTTCCCCAAAACCCTCCCGATCCCTGCAATGGGAAAGAACACCTCATCCTCCGTAATCTCTGGGAAACCTACACGGGTATCGATGAGCGCAATTATCAGGAAGCTTATCACGATGCGGGACAGTTCAAAGAGGAGGCGATTAGTCTGTTTAATTTCGGTTATCTCAGTCTCAAAGAACGGTCTAGAGCCGAACAATTGTACTGGGCTTGTTGTCACAAAATTCTGCAAGTGGCCCGACAACAGGATTATGTTCCCGATGACTTGGAAGACTTAGAGCAAATTATGGCCTCAATTTATTATGCCAATCTCTCGGTTTTTCAGTCAGTTCCCGATAGTTGGGCGATCGATCAACTATTTCCGATTATGCCGATCCATCGTCTCGATCGAGAACCTACCCAAAGAGGAATTCTCGCCGATTTAACCTGTGATAGTGACGGGAAAATTGCCCAGTTTATCGATTTGCGCGGGGACGTAAAATCAGTTTTAGAATTGCATCCGTTGGAGTACAAAAACGGGAAACATTCTCCAGAACCCTATTATCTAGGAATGTTTCTGGTGGGTGCTTATCAAGAGATTATGGGTAATTTACATAATCTTTTTGGCGATACTAACGTGGTACATATTCAGATGAGTCCCAAGGGATACGATATCGAGTATCTAGTCAAAGGAGATACGATCACGGAAGTATTAAGTTATGTGCAGTATTCCGCGGAAGACCTGTTAGAAAGAATTCGTCTTCGTTGTGAACAAGCTTTGCAGGAAAATCGCATGACTGTGGAAGAATCCCAATTACTACTACAGGATTATGAACGCAGTTTGCGACGTTATACCTATCTAGTGGGGGAGGATTGATAATTGCTCTTGCCGATCGAGTAATCGATCGAGGATGATAGAAAATAGACAAAATAGATAGGCAGTAAGGGGAAGCAGTGGAAAAGGGAACGCTGGTAGAATTTCGCGTCCAAGGAGAAAGGCGCTTAGGGGTGATCGATCGCCCAGAAGGTAAAAAAGATTGGATCGTCATCGATCAAGGGGGAAACCCGCATAAACTGCGTCCCCAACGCTTCGATTACATTGTCAAAGCAGGTCCATCCAACCATAAGGAGATTGGCAATTTTCTGCGGGAAGTCCAACCCTATCTAGATGCTAGTGGTTTAGAAGTGGCCTGGGAATTATTAGCCGGGGAAAATCAGTTAGTCACTCCCGAAACCATGGCCGAGATCCTCTTTTCCGATCGCAGTCCCCAGTTTTGCTATGCGGCCCATTGTCTCTTGAGTGATGATAAAGTTTATTTTAAAAATAAAGGGGATGGTTACGAGGCCCGCTCGGAAAATCAGGTAGAGGAAATCAAACACCAGCTAGAGGTGGAACAACAGCGTCAACGGGAAAAAAGCCAATTTCTCCAACGTCTCCAGCAAGCCTTGGCCAGTGGAACGGTAGAATGGTCAGAAAGCGATCGAATTCGTCTGGAATCTCTAGAAAAATATATCCTCCAACCCGAACAAAAATACCCAGCAGCCATGGACATACTCTCGCTGCTGGGCCGTTCCCAAACCCCCGAGGCTGCTTTTGAATTGTTAGTCGATTTGAAATGGTGGAGTAGTCACGAAAACCTTTTCCTGCGACGCAGTTCCTACCCCGTTCAATTCTCGAAAAAGGTACTTGATGTGGCGCGTCTTAATTTACTCAATCCCCCTGCGGATGCGGATGTCAACAATCGTCTCGATTTAACTCACCAAAAAATTTACACCATCGACGATGAAAGTACCGAGGAAATCGATGACGGATTATCGGTAGAAATGCTCGCAGATGGTGGTCATCGTCTCTGGATCCATATTGCCGATCCTAGCCGTTTAGTGCTTCCTGATGATGAATTAGACCTAGAAGCGCGTCGTCGCAGTACCAGTCTTTATCTTCCCACGGGAATGGTTCCCATGTTTCCCCTAGAATTGGCCGCAGGTCCGATGAGTTTGGTACAGGGAAAACTTTGTCCTGCGTTGAGTTTTGGGGTAATCCTCGATGAAACAGGGGCGATCGCCGATTATCGTATCCATCCTAGTACAATTAAACCCACCTATCGCCTCACCTACGAAGATGTGGACGAAATGTTACATCTGGACCTGCAGCATGAACCGGAAGTGAGGATTCTCAACCGTTGGGCCAAACAACGCCACGCATGGCGCAAATCTCAGGGATCGATTAACATCCAAATGCCAGAATCATCCATTAAGGTGAAGGCTAACGACGAAATTATCGTAGAATTGCAGGAAGTTTCCCCATCTCGGCAATTAGTGGCGGAAATGATGATTTTAGCCGGAGAAATCGCCGGTCGCTACTGTCAGGAACACGAGATACCCGTGCCTTTCCGCGGACAACCACAACCGGAATTACCCCCCGATGAGGAGTTAATTTTACTACCTGCAGGCCCAGTGCGTTCCTGTGCCTTGCGTCGCTGTATGCCGCGCAGTGAGATGACGACGATTCCTAACCGTCATGCTAGTCTGGGATTGAATACCTATTCCCAAGTAACTTCGCCAATTCGCCGTTATACTGACCTTTTGACCCATTTTCAACTAAAAGCCCATCTCCGGGGCGATCAACTGCCTTTTACGCGGGATAGAATGCAGGAAATTCTCTATAGTGTCGCTAGTTCGGCCCAAGAGGCCACCTCGGTGGAACGACAAACTAATCGTTATTGGAGTTTGGAATTTTTGCGACGACAGGGAGATCAAGTCTGGCAAGCTTTGGTGTTGCGCTGGCTGCGGGAAGAGGAAAATTTAGGCTTAATTTTATTGGAGGAATTGGGGTTAGAATTACCCCATCGTTTTGAGCGCTCGGTATCTTTAGGCGATCGCTTTCAAGTGCAAGTTAGTCGCTCTGATCCCCACCGGGATGAGATCCGTTTTCGCGAGTTGTCGGGTTTTGTCTCCTCCCAAGCAAGTTAATCTCTCGCACAGACAGAATTCAGAAGTCGGGAGATAGGGTGATAGGGATTTAGGGGTTTAGGGAAATTTCAGCCAAATGCTCCACTACCCCACTACCCCACACCCTGCCACCACCGAAAAGCTTTTTGCCGCAAACCCTAAATAAGGTTCTTCGGTTTGTGTTATGCAACGGAAAGGATTACCAAAGATGAAATCCTTATATAGAAAGGCATTAAGCGATTTTTGTTAATTGTTTGGCTCTTCTCGACTTTGTGTGATAATTTTTGCTTATGAAATCGTGAAATGTTTACTGGGAAAGACTTTTAGGACTATTTTGTTAAATAAACTATCAGTATAGACCTCATTTCCACACAGAAACCAGAAGAGCCATTGTTTTCGATCTAGAGGGAACTAATCAATTAAATCTCTTGCCAGATAAGAATTTAGTCGATTTATGCCACCCTATCGAACTATACTAAGTAACGAAGAACCATACTTGTCAATGTAAAGTTTTATTACAGGATTCAACGTTTCTGACCCTGATGTTCTCTATTCTCTGGTTACTCATCAACCCATTCAACTCTTACAAAAAAGCCAGAATCAAGATTCTTTAAGTCAGGCAATTGTTTAGATTAACTTTATTTTCTGGGAATTCAGATTGGGATGACTAATTAACGTGAGTTCGAGATAAGCTGAAACCCTTATTCTGTCGTTGGCTGGAACCATTATTCCCTTGTTGAGGAAGTCTCAAAATAGCTTTAATGCGAACTCAGATTAATTTAACCACGAGTTATGATCGCAAAAAAAGGTGATTTTTTAATTATCGATACTTATCAAGGGATTCCAATTATCAATCCAGCCGAGTTTCCTGCCCTTTTCTAAGGTCACTGAGATTTTTTTAAGGTTTTAAAAAATATGGTAAAAATAAGCCCCTTCAGGTGAGTGAATGAAGGGGTGATTGTGCGTTTTTTATTGATGGTTTCTAGGAGACTTTTGTAGTTTCCTTTTCTGAGGATTTGGATGACTTTAGTTTGCGTTTGAGGGTTGAAGCTGCGCCGAGGGTGCCGAGGGCTAGAAGACCTAAAAATTGGGAAGGTTCAGGACAAGGGACTGGTTTCTCAGTTGGATCACTGGCAATAGCAAAGTTTGCAACATCTGTAGGATTATTTGCCAAGAAAGTAGAACCAGTTAATAAAGAATAAGTTTTCTCTGGCTCTATTAAAGAGTCAAAAGAAAATGCAATTGATTCTCCGGGAGCAAGGGTAAAGGTATTAGACCATACGAGAGGAGAATTTACTTCAGGTGTATCAAAAGCAGAAGTTGAAAATTTTTCGATGGGTAAAGAAGTATACAATGCAAGATCAGAATAGGTTATAGGGGATAAGTTTTTATTGAAAAAAGTTAGCAAAAGAGGACTATTTCGTTGTATTTTTACTTCCGGTTTAGGCAATACTGGATTTACTGGTCCTGCTCCTGGTTTTTCCTTCCTCTTTTCAGAAGTCCAATAAGATTCTTTCAGATTCACACATTCTGATAACAAATCACATTTTAATGTGGTTTTAAGCATAATCATCTGAGCCTGAGCAAACAAGCCAGGGTCAAAGGTGAAATCACATTTCAATCCTGTAAAAGATGTACCTTCACAACTTAAACTTGCGGTGGTTTCTCTTCCTGGTGGATTTTTATCTATCAACACAATATCAGGCAAATCCAAAGGAGCAGAACTTCCAGGGGAAGGAAATACAAAGTTAGGGAAATCAAGGTGTAAATCTGTAATAGGATCTTTTATGTCATTGGGAGGATAGGCAATAGGATATGATACTTTTAAAGGCTGTGCGTTGGAAGATAATGGAGAAAACAAAAATAAAACAGCAGTTGTTAATTGTAAAGTTACGGGAAATAGTTTGAGTTGCATAGTCGCAGTTAAGAGTATATTTGAAAAGCGTGATCGCCCCTCTTGTAGCCTAGATCAAACAACAGCCTAACCCAACAACAAAGACGCATGAAAGTACAATACACACTACCCCCCCTAATAAAGTATCAAAAACTACAATTTTAACAAATCTTTATATTTCTCTCCCTAGCAGCGACTCCCAAAGAAAGGAGTCTCAGGTGGTTTCCCCTGTTTTACTCCTTCTCAGGCAAACTATCGTCTTCCGTGAGGGATTGTGGCGCGGTATGTCGGATTCGCCTTTGCGTTCCCCCTTGACTGCCCCTCAACTCGATCGCTAACCCAAATTAAGCACGATTATATTGCCATAAAGTCGTAGAGGCTTGGTCTCCAACCCCTTGAGGACAAGATAGGCTGCACCCGCTCATTCTGTCGGTTGGAGGGGGGAAACCCGTTACTGATTCTGCTCACAGAGAAGGACTAATTTTATTGGTGTAGAATAGAGACAATTATTGAGAGAGAAAGAAAATGAGCACTATTTCCCTTGAAATCCCTGAAGAAATCTTAATTAGTCTCAAAGAAACTCCTGAAAATCTATCGAGAGAATTAAAAATATTGGCAGCCGTTAAACTCTTTGAACTTGACAAGTTATCTTCAGGACGTGCAGCACAATTAGCCGGAATGTCACGAGTAGAATTTTTAACTATTTTGGGGCGTTATCAAGTCTCCCCTTTTTCTTTAACGACTGAACAATTAGAACAAGATATTGTCAATGCCTAATCCTCAAGTCATTGTCAACACCTCTCCTCTACTGTACTTACATCAAGTGGGCTACTTGGAATTGCTCCAACGCTTGTATTCTCAAATCTTGACTCCTTCGGCAGTAATCGAAGAATTAGCAATCGGTAAAAATAAAGGAATTGATGTTCCCAATATTCAGGCGATTGAATGGATTTCAATTACTCTGGTTAAATCAGTCAGTCTAATTCCGGCTATTATTGATTTAGGGCAAGGAGAAGCTGAGGTCTTAGCTTTAGGATTAGAAAATCCAGGTAGTTTACTGATTTTTGACGATCAATTAGCCCGACGTATTGCCAATTTATATCGCTTAAAATATTCAGGAACGCTTGGTGTTTTAGTTAAAGCGAAGCAGCAGGGCTATCTATCTTCTGTTGCTCCCGTTATTGCTAAGTTACGCCATCAAGGAATGTGGCTAACTGATAAAGTTGTCAATGATGTTCTTCGATTAGCTGGAGAGTAAGTATGCTTAAAAAAAAGGCTCTTCGTTACTTGGTATGGTTCGATAGGGGAGCATAAATCGACTAAATCCTTATCTGGCAAGAGACTTAATTGATTAGTTCGCTCTAGACAAAAATAATTGACAAAAATCGCCAAATGTCTTTCTCTATAAGAGTTTCATTCCTTATAATCCTGTACGTTGCATAAGACAAACCGAAGAACCATCTGGGTTGTAATAATCCTACGCCTGTCAGCATCCCACACCCCATCTTCCCACTTCCCCCGGTTGAGTTAGCGGGTTAGGCTTCGATCTGTCAGAATACAAGTGTTGAAACAAACCTTTTAAGAGGCTTCATGGTGGAAGTTAAAGTCGTTCCCCCGAAACGCAATTGGATTCAGACGTGGTGGCAATCCCTGAATTCCTTATCCCGCTTACTGGTGATTGCTCTAGCTGCACCACTTGTCGTCCTGAATGCCTGGGCATTATCGGCAATTTTTGGCTATTTTGAATCTTTATTTGTTATTTTACTGATAGCGGCCGTTCTATCTTTTCTCTTGGGTTATCCGGTGACTTGGTTGGAACGTCAGGGATTAAAACGGGGTTTAGCTGCGATCGTGGTTTCCCTGATCACGATTTTAATTTTTGTGGCCGTGGGAATAACCCTAGTTCCCTTAGTCTTCACCCAAGCACAGCAATTTGTCAATAGATTGCCAGAATGGTTAGACTCGGGACAGCGCCAACTGATGCAACTAGATACCAAAATCGACATGATGAATCTGCCGATTCCGATCAGTTTCGATGGTGTTATCGCTCAGTTTAACAGTCGTTTAGGGGCAGAATTGCAAATTCTAGCGGGAAGAAGCGTTAATTTAGCCCTTAATCTCACCGTTTTTACCGTGGTGCGAGTGCTTGATGTGCTGTTAACTATTATCCTCACCTTTTATCTACTTCTCCACAGTCCCGATATCTGGAGGAGTATTATCCAATGGTTGCCCAAACCCGTCCAACAACCCTTTTCCCTAACCCTACGCTTAAGTTTTCAGAATTACTTTGTCGGACAGGTAATTTGCGCCACCTGCATGGCCCTGGGATTAGTCACGGCATTTTTATCGATTAAAGTCCCTTTTGGTCTCCTATTCGGTCTGTTGATTGGCACCATGGCCTTAATCCCTTTTGGGGGAACTGTAGGCATTGTCACGGTGACAGCTTTACTAGCTTTGCGCGATATTGGTTTAGCTCTACAAGTTTTAGCCGTGGCTGTAGTGGTGCAGCAAATTGTCGAAAATGGCATTGCTCCCCGGATTTTGGGCAGTGTCACCGGGTTAAATCCCTTTTGGGTGTTGGTCTCGGTCTTGACGGGGGCGCGAGTGGGCGGTTTACTGGGGGTGATTGTCGCAGTTCCCATGGCAGTAATGATCAAGGAAGCTTTGGAGGTTATCCGTCAAGTGACACCAGAGGAGACAAAATACGGGATAATTAAACCCTCTCTCCCCCTAGAATCAGAATCCTCTAGCGAGGTGGTTTCTCGCTGAAGAATGACTGACGGCATAATCTAGGGCGATCTGAGCAGTAATCTTGGCCGGGAGAAATCGGCAATTTTCTCGCAGGTTCTTGGTTTTTCTCCCTCGATCGAGTTATGATATCCATATTGGTGTATTAACTCCGCTCTCGGCGATCGCCGTCCATGACTAGGAAGGACAAATGAAGGCTTGAGGATGCCTTGCTGGTCTCTGGGGCCTGGCTTATTGGGAGATTAGCTAACCAATTATCTCTAAACTCCGATAATTTTAAGAAAAGGTCATTTTCTATCCCGATAAATAAGCAAAAAATCGATGTTTTGGTTAAATAGGCTACATTAACAGCCAGCTTTCTATCGTAAGCTCGAAGTTAAGACATAAAGTCAATATCACCCTCCGATTGCAATGAAAAAATGTTTGGATCGCTTAAGGTTTAAGCCTTTCAGACATTTTTTTTGTGGATTGAGTAGTAAACAACCTGATTTCGGGATCAGACAAGGAAGCCGTGCTTGTACCCACAGTGTGACATGGACGAAAACCAACAGACCTTGACATCCTCGCCGCCCTAAAAGTGCGGCGATTCCTAAACCTCACGATTTAAGTTTCTGCTTCAACCACCGTTGCATACCACGGTTAAAAAACCATGTACTGTCTTACAC
>VYLC01000106.1_pt1 | contig 14574 bp, 15 predicted proteins | sample 5109531 | NCBI WGS metagenome assembly VYLC01 (sample SAMN12291787, study PRJNA351875) | freshwater metagenome | isolation source: freshwater lake | place: USA: Michigan, Gull Lake | collected 2013-08-08
ATTTATCTCAACGGCAAATGGCCGTCTGGCTCGGATGTCATCAAAGCACAATATCACGGGAATTAAAAAGGAATCAAAGTTCCCTGGGGTGCTATCTACCTGACACAGCACAAGCTCAAAACAACCCTTTTAAAATGTCAGCGAGTCGGCCTTAGAGTTGGTGAAAAAAGGATTGAAAGATTATCATAGTCCCGAACAAATAGCGGGTCGTCTGAAAAAAGCTGGTCAAGAATCTCTCAGTCACGAAACCATCTATCAAATGATCTATCAGAACTATCGAGACTGTGGAAAGTATCAAGAATACCTACGCGGCCAGACGAGGAAAAAGAAAGAGTCGAGGTGGAGGAAAAAGTAAGCATGGAGGGATGACCGGGCGTGTAGATATCTGCGAGCGACCAGCAATTGCTGACCAGAAAACCGAAATCGGTCATTGGGAAAGTGACACAATGATTGGAGGAAATCATCTAGGAGTTCTCGTTACTCATGTGGACAAAGCCTCGAAATTTTTAGTAGCAGGATTGGCCAAAAACAAAACCGCCAAGGAAATCAATCCTTGTCACCGAAAAACTTTTCCAAGAGATTCCGCCTGACAAAAGAAAAACTTTCACTTGTGACAAGATCAAAGAATTTTGTGGACATCAAGAGTCTCGTGAAGAAACTAGGAGCATATTTTTATGAGTGCTACTCCTGATCATTCTTGGGAGAGGGGATTAAACGAGCATACCAAGGGACTGTTAAGACAATTCTTTCCCAAGGGAACGAATTTGAAAATTGTTAAGCCAGAGGAGGTAGAAAGAGCCGTAAACTTAATTAACAATCGTCCTCGAAAATGCCTTGACTATCGTACCCCGAATGAGGTATTCTATGAAGGTAGATCAGACAGTGATGTAATTCAGACTTGAATTGCCCCCCTGAAAAATCCTGTATTTTTTAACAAGTCAGACTAAATCTTTCCAGGAGGAGTTTAAAAAGTTCCTTGGCATAAGTTGATATTTGAGAGACGAAAATATAGAAGCAGCTGATTATTTACTAACCTACTTTTTTTAATTTTTAACGGGTTAGGGCTGGGATATACTGAAATTGTTGCTTATAGATCACTACTATGGGACGTTTAGCGCTGATCAGCGTCACTGACAAAACCGGAATAGTTGACTTTGCCCGTCAGCTAACAGAAGAATTTGATTTTGAAATTATTAGCAGTGGAGGAACCGCCAAAACACTCCAATCGGCGGGAATTCCCGTGATTAAAGTGGGAGAATATACAGGATCTCCTGAAATCTTGGGCGGAAGGGTGAAAACTCTCCATCCTCGCATCCATGGCGGTATTTTGGCTAGACGGGATTGGGAGTCAGATTTAGCGGAAATGGAGGCTAATCAAATTCGTCCTTTTGATTTGGTGGTGGTTAATCTCTATCCCTTTGAACAGACGATCGCCAATCCTGATGTCACCACCGCTCAGGCGATCGAACAAATCGATATCGGTGGTCCGGCGATGTTACGCGCCTCAGCTAAAAATTTCGCCCATTTGACTGTCATCAGTAACCCGAAGTATTACGAGCAGTATTTAAGCCAATTACGGCAAAATAACGGCGAAATCTCCCTGGAATTCCGTCAAAAAATGGCGGGGGAAACCTTCGCTTTAACCAATGCCTACGATGGTGCGATCGCATCCTATTTCGCCAGCTTAAACGGGGAAACGACTCGCTTTAATTTGGCAGGAAATGCCCTGCAAACCCTCCGTTACGGCGAAAATCCCCACCAAAGTGCCAGTTGGTACAGTAGCGGTACAACGGCTCACGGTTGGGCAAAAGCGACCTTATTACAGGGAAAAGAACTAAGTTATAACAATTTAGTCGATTTGGAAGCAGCCCGCCGTTTAATCGCCGAATTCGGACCAGAAGAACCAGCCGCCGCTATCTTGAAACACACTAATCCCTGTGGAGTGGCGATCGGTGATAGTTTGGTAGAAGCTTATACTAAAGCTTTTAATGCCGATGCTACCTCCGCTTTTGGGGGTATTGTTGCCCTAAATCAAGCCATAGATGAAGCAACCGCTAAAGAATTAACGAAAACCTTCCTAGAATGCGTGGTTGCCCCCGATTGTAGCCCGGTCGCCCGGGATATACTCGCTAAAAAGTCAAAAGTGCGGATTTTATTGCTGCCGGATTTAAGCACGGGAGAAAAACAAACAGTAAAAGTTATCGCTGGCGGTTTTCTAGTACAAGCGGCCGATGACGTGGTAGAAACCCCGGACGAGTGGCGCGTGGTGACGGAAAAACAACCCACCCCCGCACAATTAGCGGAATTACTGTTTGCTTGGAAGGTATCTAAGCACGTTAAATCTAACGCTATTGTGGTGACAAAAAATCAAACTACTTTAGGCGTTGGTGCGGGGCAAATGAATCGCGTTGGTTCGGTAAAAATTGCCCTCGAACAAGCGGGAGAAGCGGCCAAAGGTGGCTATTTAGCTAGTGATGGTTTTTTCCCTTTTGATGATTCTGTTTGCACGGCGGCCCAGTTTGGTATCGAGGCAATTGTTCAACCCGGAGGTTCTTTAAAAGATCAGGATTCGATTAATGCCGCTAATGAGTTAGGTTTAATTATGGTCTTAACAGGCATTCGTCATTTCTTGCATTAATACACAGTTAGGGTGTGTTATTGCTTAAATTAACGCACCCTAACTTTGTATTAATTATCAGTTAATTTCCCCTATTCAATAGTCTTAAATTTGCCAAAAGCGCGAGGATGTCCAGCTTTTTGGGAACAAAGAAAATAGCGTGCGGGTTCGTAATGATTTTCAGCACTAAAAGGGGAACAGAAATGATCTGCGAGTAAATCTTCTCGCACAAAGAAAGCATTCACTCCCGAAAAACTACAAGCCACCAATTTATAACCCTTTTGATGACCAAGTTTTTCTAGAGCTTTCAAACTTGATCCCATATGACTATTATATTTCCATTGGTGACTGGGATTATACTGCATCACCCAACTCGATTCGGGGGGATAAATAGCATTATATTCGAGAATTACCACCCGGGGACGATAATTAGTAATTGCTTGCCAGACCCAATAATCATTACCATCAATATCAATGGATAATAAATCTAATTCGGTCGGTACATTGCCCTTTCGGAACAAGTCTTCAATATTTTCGCCAGTGATGAAAGTATTTTTTAAAGTTAATTGTTGGTTAGCAATTAAATCTTCAAAAGATTGGCGAATACTTTGACAAAATCGATCACTGCCTTCAATCCAATAACCTTGCCATCCTTTTACTAACAAATAGGCACTATTATTTTCTAAACCGTTGCCAACTCCAAATTCCACAAAGAATTTATTTGTGGTTCCAATGCGATTAAAAATCTCGCTAATAATACCATCTTCTCCCGCTTGGGAAAAAACCTTAAATTCGTAGCGGTTTAGTTTTTTAGGGTTATCATATTTTGGGTTTTTATGCAAGTTTTCCAGCAGATAATTATCAATTTGTAACTCTGTTAGTCTATCTTGATATTTTGAGGAAGAACTATTCAGAGACTTAAGGTTTTTAAGAATCTCTGGGAGGGCTTGCCAAGCTGCCGCCATATTTTTGAGAAAGGTTTTCATGGATTTTAACTACAATTAACGAGTATTTTTTGATTCAATCGGTTGCTTAGATAACACCTGTGAATGACGGAGTGCGATCGCCGATCTTGTAGGGTGCGTTCCCTAATCTGTATCCTACTGCTCCACCGATCGATTTTTGGGAACGCACCATGCAGATTGATTGAAGCTGTGAGTTTAGTTGCGATGCCGAAGGCACTGGTTAGTCTATCGGCGCGTTACGAGGGCAAGCCTAATCGTAATCAAATTCAGAATGGTACAGTCACACGAAGGGGGCATTGGAACAGTGGAAGAATGCAAACTAAAACCTGGGCTTGGAGCGCAAATTGGTGAAACTATCTTCATTACAGTCCCATTAAGATTCTCAGTCTGTCTTCAACCAATGCCAGGGTTTCTGAGGATACAGTTCCCCATCGCTTCTCAAGTCGTTCTACTGAGATTGATCTTACGTCCTCGCACTTGATAAAACTTGGCATTTTCACTCCTCCCTCTGGGGGTTCCACTTTTAGGTGGAAAGGGATTCCTTTGTCTTTAGAAGTTACTGGCAAAACAACAACTAAGCCAGATGCACCCTGATTAAACAGGTCTGCTGAAATCACTAAACATGGACGCTTACCAGCCTGTTCATGCCCCCTTACTGGATTAAGATCTGCTAGCCATATTTCTCCTCTGGTAATTTCTGCCACTACCCTTCTACTCCATCAGCGAGAGTTTGCTCCCATGTCTGCCTTTCAGAAATTTCCTCTTGCCATAAAGTCTCATTCTTCCTTAAGGCGGCGAAGGCTTCATTCGCTTGAACTAGAAAAACATATCTGCGATAATTTTCGATGGCTTTGTCTAATACTGTTGGGAGCGTATCCCCAGAGGAGTCAACAAGTGCTAACAGCGTTTTGTGAGCAGCCTCACTAATGCTAATTTTTAATTCAGGCATACTTTTCTCTCGTAGCTTGTGTAGGGCTATTGTAGCCAATTGTGTAAGGGCTAACAACCCGGTTGGAACTGATTATTTATTCTCCCTTTTGCCTTTTGCCTCTCCTGATATGTAGCCTATACTCAACGGATTTAGTATTAGATAACACCTGTGAATAACGGAGTCGGAGAAGAATTTTTTTTGCCCAATGTTGAAACACTTTCAATTGATGGCGTTTGCTGGGTAAACGCAGTATATAGACAAAACGACGCATTATATCGGCTAATTTACCACTAATATTAATGCCAAAACTGGAGACAAGGGCTGATTGTTTACCCAGGGTTAACATATCACCTAAATGCAGATAATAATAGGGTTGGGGCGATTTTTTTCTGATCACTGCCGAGATATTTTTGGCTACTACACTGGCTGCTTGATAGGCTGCTTGTGCTGTGGCAGGAATTACCTGTTTACTAGGATAAATTTCGGCTATATCCCCAACGGCAAAAACTTCGGGATAGTCGATTAATTGTAAACTGGAACGGGTTAATAATTTGCCTTGTGCTGTTTTCTGACAATCTAAATTATTGATCCAATCCTGTGCTTGGGTTCCTGCTGTCCACAATAATAAATCAATGGAGATGACTTCATTTGTATTATCTTTAAATACGGTTATGGAATTAGCTGCAACTTCCTTTAATCCTGTGTTTAAATAGAGACTAACATTCTTGGCTAAAAGGGAACGATAGGAAGCAACACGCACCGATTTAGGGAAGTTTTGCAGTATTTCCTCGTTCTTTTCCACTAGATGAACTTTGCCTTTTTTTCCTAAACGATCAGCCACCTTACAGGCTAATTCTACCCCATTGGGACCGCCGCCAATAATTGCTAAATTAATTGAGGATTTTCCTTGAGTTTCTAGGTTATAAATTGTCGTTTGTAATCTTTCCACATCCTCTAAACTACGGAAAGTTAGACCATAATCGGCTAATCCGGGTATAGCGGGCCAACGATTGCGAACTCCCACCGCTAAAACGAGGTAATCGTAATCTAAAATTTCCTCATTTTCTAAATATACTCGGTGATTGTTTAAGTCAATATTACTGGCTTTTTGAGTTTTTAAATTAACCTGAGTTCCTGTTAATAATTGACGGTAGGAAGGGGCAATTTCCCAGCGTTGCAATTCTCCTGTAATTAGTTCATAGAGAAGGGGAGTAAAGAGAAAATGGTCTTTCGGTTCGACTAAAGTTATTTGCCATTGACCCGATTTTACTGCTGTTAATCGACTCAGATCGAGTGCCGTGTATAACCCTCCAAAACCACCCCCCAGAATGCAAATCTTAGTTATAGGTTTATTCATGGATTTTTAGGCTCAGAGGCTTGTAAAATAGGTTTTAGTTCCGAAACTAACTGTTCTGAACGAATAATTCTCGCCGGAGGCAAAAGATGATAGTGAGTGTCAGCAAAAATAGTAGAATCTGTCTTAATATTCAAGTCTTTTGGGTCATAAATTGTTGGCACAACCCGACTTAATTCTTCAGCCGACTTGCGAATATTAGCAACGGTTTTACCATCATTTTTAGCATAAACCCAGGGCAAAGAAACCACTAAAGTCGCCCCTTTTGCTTCTAAATCTTTCTTGAGTTTTTCAATCAATTTAATTGAATGAGGAGAAGCAGCAGTATCAAAGGTCATTTGCCACCATTTCCCCGTTCTTTCCTTAACTATAGTCGGATCACCTGTATTAGTCATTGGATCGGAAAGATAACCCGTCATTCTGCCTTTAGTGAATAAATCAACCATCGATTTAGTAACTGGACGCATCCCCGGAATACCTAATAACCAAGTATCCTCGATCATGGTTTTTAACGGTATCCCACCTAACCCGGGTTTGCCAATAGCGACGCTAAAAGGTGCAGACCCCCAAAGTCCTTCGCCGCGATTAAAACCGTCCTCATCCATGAGCATGAGATATTCAGGAATCAGCAGAATGACATCCCCTTTGCGTGCTTTTTCGAGAATCATAGCGGCAATGACATTTAACCCGATATCCCCCTGTAAACCGAAGTTAACCACAGGCATTCCCAATTCTTTGGCCATTAATTCCGAATTTATGCTATAATGCGCTCCCGATCCTGCCGTGACGATTAAACGCCGCGGTCCTTCGACCCTAGCTGCGATCGCTGATTTTTCGTTGTACATCATCCGCAACCAGCTTAATTCGCCGCCGTAGATGACATTGTAAACAAAGCCGAGGGACCAAGCGACTCCCACAGAAGCTAACCAGGGGAAAATGTTAAAGGATTTAGTATTCATCAGAATTCAAAGTAAATAAAGTCACCGGTATTAGTGGAAGCTAGGAGAATAGTTAAACCTAGCAATATTTTAGACAGCCAAGGTGATAACAATAGTTCATATTCAAATTTTTTCTGGGCAATAGCCAGATGTTCGAGGATTAAAACAATGATACCAAGAACTAAAGCAACGCTTAAAACTGCTCCTTGATTGAGACTATAGGAACTAAAAATTTCTCCGATATTAGCTAAGGAATAATTGAAAGGATTGGCGATTACCAACATTTTCCCGATTAATCTTCTGGTGTTAATCTCCATGAAAAAGAGACAACCAAAAATGACAGCCAATTGCGTTAAAGCCCAGGAGACAATTTGTGGCTGAGAAACGTATTTTCCGACGAAAGCATAGAAAGGTCGGCCCAGATAACGGAGTAATAATAATAATGCCCCGTGGTAAGCACCCCAAAAGATGAAATTCCAAGCTGCACCGTGCCAGAAACCAGAGAGAGTAAAGGTAATGAATAGATAAAAAGGCGCCCAATTTTTATTGGAACCCATCAGGGGTAAAAACACATAATCCCGAAACCAAGTGCTAAGGGTAATATGCCAACGTCGCCAAAATTCGTTAATACTTTGGGATGTGTAGGGTGCTAAAAAGTTTAATTCCAATCTAACCCCGACAAAATAGGCTAAACCAACAGCAATAAAGCTATAACCGCCGAAGTCAAAATAGATTCTCAGGGTGAATAAAAAGGCCTCAAACCAGATATACCAAGCATTGTCAATCATCTTATCTAATTCGATGTAGGGCGCAATGTTATCGGCGAGGACAAATTTCATAAATAAACCGAGGGAAAGCCAACGCAAACCCTTCTCGAAGTTTTCTCCTGTAAATTTGAGGCGAAATCCCTCCATTTGTGGTAATAAATCCCGGCGACGCTCGATCGGACCTGCGACAATTTGCGGGAAAAAGGAGATAAAATTGACATAATCGAGGACGGCTAGGGGTTTCTTTTTCTTTTCTCGCAGGGAGTCCACCACGAAAGCCACCATCTGGAAGGTATAGAAGGATACCCCCGGCGGGATTTGGCTAGGCACGGGAATTGGGGAAAGTTCCTTCCAGTTAGGGGGGAGGGAAACGAATAATCCGATGATTTCCTGCACAAAAAAGCCGAAATACTTGAAGTAGGCAAGGACAAGAATATCGATGACGATAACGATAGTAGCTAGGAGATTCGCTTTCCAGCCGCTCATTTTCAGCACTAGCCAGACCATAATGTAGTTAAAGGCTAGAGAAACGATGAAAACGAGGAAACTGGTGCGACTGGCGTAATAAAACAGGATTAGGGACAGCACCGCTAATCCGACCTCATCAAAAACACCTCGCCAGAGATTGAAGGACTTCGCTATATAGCGTGCCGTTAAGAAAGGAACGCTAAAAAGGATTAATATCCACCAAAATATAAAATCAGAGTAATTCAAGGCGTGTTAACTCCTGATGGTCTGTGTTACCTTGTTTGAGATGGGTTTCCTGACTTCTGATGCTCAGAGACGAGGGATTTTCTTGACAAGTCTATCAAACTTTGTCAAACTTGTCCATAAAATTACCTCCAGCAATCCTAAAAAATCGAGGCTAGACAAGCAATGCTTTATCAAAAACTGTTAGATGTACATAAACGCTATCGGCAATTTAAGACTTATCCCCATATTGCCGATCAATATTGGTCTAGTCAGTTGGCAGAGCATAATATTAATCCTAATTATGTGGAATATGATGCTAAATCTGGGCAACTTTTCTATAAACCTTTAGGGATCAGCCTAAGCAAAAATAAGCAAGATTTCCTCTTAGGTAGTAAAGTTTTTAACAAAGCTAAAGCCTTAAAAGCTCTGGCCGATTGTAAATTTTATATCGATGAGAACGGGTTACTAATTATCGAGTTCGATGGAGTTAAGTTAATTATCGAGACGGGACAGGATTTAGATATCGCCCATGAAATTTTCCTTTTAGGTGTATATAATTTCCTCTATGACAAGCCCTGTGTAGCGATCGATATTGGTATGAATACGGGTTTTGCTAGTCTCTTTTTTGCCAATCGAGCTAATGTGAAAGCTGTCTATAGTTACGAACCTTTTAAGGCTACCTACGACCAAGCTTTAAGAAATTTTGCCCTCAATCCTAATCTAGCGGAGAAGATTAAAGCTTTTGATTATGGAGTCGGCGATCGTGATGAAATTATTCAAGTCGAATACGATTACACCGTGAAAGGTAGTGTTGGTATTTCTGGTATTGACAACCAATTAAAACCTTTTGCCTCGAAACAAACAGCTACAGCCGATTTAATTCTTAAACCTTTCACCGATGTGTTTAAAGGTATTACCTCTGATTATCCCGACATCGATATAGTTGCCAAGATTGATTGTGAAGGTTCCGAATACGAAATCCTCGATTCTTTAGCGGCAACTGGTCAATTGGGACAGATGAAAATTATCATGATGGAATGGCATAAAAAGGGTCCCGATGCTTTAGTTAAACATCTGCAAGACTTCGGTTTTATCATCTTCTCCCGGATGCCTCGCAGTAAAAATGTCGGCACTTTGTATGCGATTAAACCCTAAAGTATAGGAGTGAGGTGATGGGGAGATAGGGCAATGGGGAAATGGGTAAATTTTAACTAATACCCCAAAACCCCAATACCTTCTAACTGATAACTGATAACTGCTTTACTGTGCTTGACAATAGGTATTAAAAGCTTCGCCAGTTTCTTTTTCTAATTGGCCAGCTTTTCTTACCTTTTCCTGTGCTAATTTTGCCCCGTTTTTATCGCGAGTTTCGATAACTTGAATTATTTCACGAGTGGCCGTGGCATAATCTTCGTAAACTTGAGCGAAAGCGATTTTATATTTCTCTAGTTCGGTATCCTTCACTTCTAATTTTTTCATATTTTCTGCGGCCTGTTCGATTTTATCGGCGGCTAATAGCCAACTTTTTTGGTCAATTTCTGTCCCTTGACCGTTGGTTAAGGATTTGGTTTCTTGGGCCACTTCGTTGGCAATCCGATAGATTTTTTGACATTGAAACTGTTTACTATCAGCACAACTTGCTAAAAAAGTCAAGCCTATAAATGTTAAGATTATTTTGTTATTCATAGCAAGGTATTCGAGAGGATTCTAGGGAAGCTTATAGCAGTAAACTATCAGCCTCTAAGTAGGGAGGCACAATTATTTGTAGGATGGGTTAGCGCACTTCGTAAACTATGCGGGCGTTGGGTTTCATGCTTCAACCCAACCTACGTTGATCTTATATTTAATTCCACCCACCTACTTAGCAGTTTTTTACTGTTATCGACTGATAGAACTGTTCAATCTTATAAGATTAAAGTTTGGCACTCGATCGCTGTTAAGCGTGTCTTTTTTGATGCCAATTCCAGGCGTGTTCAACTATTACCTTGAGATCGGCATATTGGGGATGCCAACCGAGAACCTGTTTGGCTTTATCGCTACTGCCGATTAAAATAGGGGCATCGCCTGCCCTTCTGGGACTTTCGATTACGGGAATACCTAAACCAGTTACCGCTTGCGCTGTTTCAATCACTTCGCGCACAGAAAAACCGTTACCATTGCCCAAATTAAACACATTACTTTCGCCCCCATTTAAGAGATATTCTAAGCCTAAAACGTGAGCTTGGGCTAAATCATTAACATGGATATAATCGCGAACAGCAGTGCCATCGGGAGTATCATAATCCGTGCCGAAAATTGACAGGGAATCACGTTTTTTCAGGGCAGTTAATAAAGCCAGGGGAATTAAATGGGTTTCCGGTTGGTGATCTTCCCCTAATAAACCACTAGGGTCGGCTCCTGAAGCATTAAAATAACGGAAAGCCACCGATTTTAAACCGTAGGCCGGATCAAAATCCCGAAGAATTTGTTCCACCATTTCCTTACTGGCAGCGTAGGGACTGAGGGGATAATGGGGATGATTTTCCGTCATGGGAATTTCCTTGGGCATTCCATAAATAGCACAGGTGGAAGAAAAAACAAATTTCTTCACATCGGCGGCGATCATCGCTTGCAAAAGAGTCAGACTACCACTAACATTATTTTGATAGTAAATAGCCGGTTGCTGCACCGATTCTCCCACCGCAATAAAAGCGGCAAAGTGCATGACGGCGGCAATATTGCGACTAGCGAATAAATTATCGAGCAGCGATCGATCCCTAGTATCACCGACAATTAACTCAACTTTTAATATATCCTTAATGATTTCGGCGTGACCGTAGGATAAATTATCGAGTACGATGACGGAATAACCGGCATTTTTGAGCGCTAGAACCGCATGGGAACCAATATAACCCGCACCGCCAGTAACGAGAATGGTAGGTTTAACTTGAGACACGCGATCATACCTATTTGAGATTGACTTGTCTATAACTTTATACCCTAATTTTCCTTTTAGTTGACCATCATGTTAAGTCCCCTCGATCTATCTCTTTCCCTTGACAAAGAAACTTATCAATCACAAATTAAAGATTTAATGGAACAACTGCGATCGCTACAGCAGTCCTGTTGGGAGTGTAAATTACCCGTGGTGGTGGTTTTGGAAGGTTGGGCAGCGGCAGGGAAGGGAACTTTAGTCAAAAAAATGGTTAACTATATGGATCCTCGCGGTTTTACCGTCCATCCCATTTTAACCCCTTCCTCCCAAGAGGAAAGTTACCCGTTTTTGTGGAGATTTTGGCAAAAACTGCCAGCAAAAGGCAGTATCGGCATTTTTTATCACAGTTGGTACACTCATCTACTAGAGGATCGACTCTTGAACAAATTGCCCTCCTCCCAGATTCCCCTGGTCATGCGCGATATCAACACCTTTGAGCGACAATTATTTGATGATGGGGTCGCAATCGCTAAATTCTGGATTCACCTCAGTCAAAAGGAATTAAAGTCACGCATCAAAGAATACGCCGAAAATGAGCTAGAATCTTGGCGCGTGCGTCCGGAAGATTGGCAACAGGCCAAACGTTATGATGAGTATGCCAGTTTAGCCGAGGAAATGATTACCTACACTAGCACGGGGGCCGCCCCTTGGACATTGGTGGAGGGCAACTGTCAACGTTGGGCCCGGGTAAAAGTTCTCTCCCAATTAGTTGGTACGATCGCTCAAGCTTTGGATCAGCGCCAATTACCGATCGAACCTCCTGCCAATCTACCACCCCAAGCCCGATTACTGCCCACGGAACCCGATTATCTGGCGAGAGTAGATTTAAGTGCCAAACTAGAGAAAGAAGACTATAAAATCCGTTTGCGTGAGGCACAGGTAGAATTAAGAAAACTGCAATTAAAGATTTTTCAGGCAAATATCCCCGTTTTAGTCCTGTTTGAGGGTTGGGATGCCGCTGGCAAAGGTGGGGCAATCAAACGCTTAACCGATACCCTCGATCCTCGCAGTTACCAAGTTATTCCCTTTGCTGCCCCGACGGAGGAAGAACACCGCTATCATTATCTCTGGCGCTTCTGGCGGAAATTGCCCGCGGCCAAAACTATCGGTATATTCGATCGCAGTTGGTATGGACGGGTTTTAGTGGAGAGAGTGGAAGGATTCGCTAAAGATATGGAGTGGCGACGATCCTATCAAGAAATTAACGAGTTTGAGGCGCAATTAACCCATTCTGGCTGTGTTTTAGTCAAATTCTGGTTACATATTAGCCCCGAAGAACAGTTAAATCGTTTCGAGGAACGCCAAAATAACCCCTATCGCCAACATAAACTCACCGATGAAGATTGGCGTAATCGGGAAAAACAGCCCCTCTACCATGTGGCAGTTAATCACATGGTAGCCCGCACTAGCACCCCCGTCGCCCCCTGGACGATTGTGGCGGCAAATGATAAGTATTTCGCCCGTGTTAAAGTCCTCGATACAGTAATTGCCGCTATTGAAACCGGATTGAAACAACGGGAATAGGATCAGTAATCAGTGATCAGTGATCAGTGATCAGTAAACAGTAAACAGTAAACAGTAAACAGTAAACAGTAAACAGTAAACAGTAAACAGTAAACAGTAAACAGTAAACAGTAAACAGTAAACAGTAAACAGTAAACAGTAAACAATCAAGATGAAAATAACTAACTAATTAACTTAAAACTTAAATCTGATAACTTAAATCTGATAACTGATAACTGATAACTGATAACTGATAACTGATAACTGATAACTGATAACTGATAACTGATAACTGATAACTGATAACTGATAACTGAATTTATGAGTTTTTCCCCAAGTTTAATTTCTCCCGATCTCAGTTTGGCCGATATTCCCCTAGAGGAAACCCTCTGTTTAGGAGTGATGGCTTCTGGTAGTGGTTCCAATTTTGCTGTTTTGGCAGCAGCGATCGCCAAAAAACAGCTAAATGCCGAGATTTCTGTCCTCATCTACAATAATCCCGATGCCAAGGTAAAAGAAAGAGCCGATGACTACAATATCCCCGCAGTTTTCCTCGATCATCGTCAATTTAAACCCAGAGAAGAACTCGATCGAGCTATAGTCAAAACTTTCCAAGAATACGGCGTAAAATGGGTAATTATGGCGGGCTGGATGCGAATTGTCGCCCCGGTTTTACTAGATGCTTTTCCCGATCGCGTGATCAATATCCATCCTAGTTTACTACCCAGTTTTAAAGGTGTGCGTGCCGTGGAACAAGCTTTAGCTGCGGGGGTAAAAGTGACCGGATGTACTGTGCATATCGCTCGCGCAGAGGTAGATAGTGGCCCAATTTTAATGCAAGCAGTGGTTCCCATTCTCCCCGATGATACCGCCGCCAGTCTCCACGAACGCATTCAAGTGCAAGAACATCGCATTTTCCCAGTAGCGATCGCTTTAGCTGCGAAATTGGGTCTGTAGAGATAGATTTCCCGACCTCCTTGCCGATAATACCGGCAAAAAAACGAAAATTCAAAGCAAATCGTTAAATATCACTCCTTGATAAATTTCCTGAAAACTGAGATCAAAATTGACAGAAGTTAAAGATAAACTAGCATTTTCTCCCTCGTATTCCGTTAATAACCATTTATTTTCTTCAGTTTTGTTATACTGCATGACATAGGGACGACTTTGGCTGATCAGAATATATTCTTGAAATTCCGGCAGCGAACGATAATAGAGAAACTTATCGCCCTGGTCATAATTTTGAGTTGATTTTGAGAGGACTTCTACTATCAATCTGGGATTGGTGACAGTTGTTTTGCCAGTTTCATAATAAATCGGTTCACCCTCAATTAGCGTGCCTTCTGTCATCGGTACGATTTCTCCATCTTGATACTCATTTTTATAGGCTGCCGTTTCCTCTAGTTCTAAATATTCGGCAAAGCTAAAGGTACTTTTATTTGTTGCTACAGTCATAATTTATTGATTTTTTGGTTAACTTAAGCTTGTTGAAACAACTGGTTTAATCATTGATTATATTAAAAGTAACCCCTTCATAAATTTCCTGAAAACTGAGACCAAAATTGATAGAAGTTAAAGATAAACTAGCATTTTCTCCCTCGTATTCCGTTAATAACCATTTATTTTCTTCAGTTTTGTTATACTGCATGACATAGGGACGACTTTGACTGATCAGAATATATTCTTGAAATTCCGGCAGCGAACGATAATAGAGAAATTTATCGCCCTGGTCATAATTTTGAGTTGATTTTGAGAGGACTTCTACTATCAATCTGGGATTGGTGACAGTTGTTTTGCCAGTTTCATAATAAATCGGTTCACCCTCAATTAGC
>VYLC01000240.1_pt1 | contig 13951 bp, 13 predicted proteins | sample 5109531 | NCBI WGS metagenome assembly VYLC01 (sample SAMN12291787, study PRJNA351875) | freshwater metagenome | isolation source: freshwater lake | place: USA: Michigan, Gull Lake | collected 2013-08-08
AAAAAGTTTTTCGGTGGGGGTTGGGGGTTGGGGGTTGGGGTGTGGGGTTTTACCCATTTTCAGGTGGTCAATTACCTAATTTTCAGGGAAAAAGTCCCTGAATTTTCCCCCCAATCACTCCAATGGTCGGCATTTTTTGAGGGAAAAAAGTCTAAAAACCTTGTTGGATAAGGTTTTTAGATTTATTCAGCCAGCCCTAATTATTGTCAAAAAAACCAAGAATAGAGCCTCTGTCCACTCTACCACCGCACCGTAGGTATCGCCGGTGTGACCCCGAAGACGACGATATAACCAGTAACCAGTAAGCAGAGCGAGGGCGATTCCGGCACTAATGGTGATTATTCCCCACCTTATACCGCCAAATAGGGCGATTAACCCCCAAATTACCCCCCCACAGTCCCAGGGCAGACAAAAAGCTACTTTATGAAAGGCTCCCTTGCCGGTGGGTTTGAGGTAGGGATAAAGAGCGATCGCCATTACTTGCCCCCAACGTCCCCAAATTGGTGCTAAAATTAGAGCTAAGGCTCGATTATCGCTTAAATCAGTCAAAGCGGCGATTTTTAGCAGCAAAACCATAGTCACGGCCATGACTCCAAAGGCCCCGGTAACACTATCGGCCATGACTGCTAAACGACGCTGGGGGTCGGTGACAGCTAAACCATCGGCCGTGTCACTAACTCCATCAAGGTGTAGTCCTCCCGTTAGATAAACCCAAACCCCCACAAGGACAACTGCACGAGTCAGGGGGGGCATTCCCAGACCAGCTAGAGTTAGATCGAGTAAAACTAGAATTAAACCCAAAAATAAGCCCACTAGGGGAATCCATCGGGCAATTCTGCCGAAATCAGGCCAGGCAATCGGAACCGGAATAATCGTGTAAAAAGCGATCGCACCTAAAAATGAGCGAATTTCTTGACAAATGAAGTTAAATATGGTAATAAATCTCCCCAATAATTCGATTCGGGTACTGCACCGTTTCTCATAAAGATGAAGTATAACATAATTTTGTATTGACGACCCTGTGGGATTTTCAAAACATCTGAGAACGCCTATAATAATTCGGCATAACACGCTTATTGTAATGTTATAGGAAGAGTTCTTGCGATCGCTATACAGGAGAGTAATATAGAACCTATTTGGTATCTCTCTTGTGACGCTTCACGGGTAAGAATTACAGGTATTTTGGCTAATTCGCTCTAATCCATACTGGATAATGATTTTGGGAAAGATACCAAATGGACTCTATACGGAAAGTTTCCTGAAAAAATGCGTATTTAGCGTAATATAAGGAAAGTTTCCGTATATTATATAGTTAGCTGACTAAGTGTCGGTTGTGGCGACAGCTTACAAATAACTTATAATTAGTCTTAATTTATTATAAGGAGCAAAAAAATGTGGCCAGTTTGCATAAATAACTTATCACCTGAAAAATATCAGGTGAACGAGGAAATACCAGAATTTCTCAAAGACGTATTCAAGAAAGCATTGAAAGCTCAAGGAAAATTGAATAATAATGACATATTGATTCCCGTTCGTCTGGTTTCATTGTTGGGAACCTGTACGATGGTAGAATACCCAGACATTCCTAATACACCAGAATGGCACTCAGATCGAGATGATTATTCTGATCCAGCAGACTTTTTAGAGCGTTTAAGCGAGTTAGAATGCGAATGGGTTGACTTTGACATTATTGATGCAAATCATCAATCTTTACCGTTGCGGATGGTATTTAATTGGGGAGATGGTGACTGTAATGATGGTTTTTGGGGAGCAGTTTGGGAACGCGACACACAAGAATTAGTGGCGAATATTTTGAGCACAGGAGATTGTGAAACTACCATAGAAGCCGTTTCAAAGCAGTATATTGATAGGTATCAATCGCAGGAAACCTTGATTCCTATTGATGACTCTTATAAACTAGAGTTTGATGATCCTGAGTTAACTTCTGCATCTGAAATGTGGGATACTTCTTTTATAGTGTACGCTAATAAACTTGAAATAGAGAAGTTGATAGGTTTCGCACTTCGCCTTCGCCTATCGATATATCAAATACTTTAAGAGATGGGGGACTGACTGATGATTAATCATCCTAGTGAAGACCGTATTTCCCATGAAATTTCTACTCAGGATATTTGTCTAGAGATTGTTTCCCTAGCTCAAAGGGATTCTAGATGGTATCAAGGACTCTCTCTGCAAATTGATCAAGAAATATTGGGTGGAAAAGTAATAGCGTATCAAATCCGTTGGTTTAATGGTCATTGGTCAACTTGGTTTGTTCCTGGAGTGAATGATATTGACCATAAGTATAATCCAGTCAATAATACGATGAGGAGAATGTGGTCATATTTTGATGACCATGAACACAGATATATTCTTTGCAAGGCTGGGAACTCTGTATCTATTTCCAAACCCCCAATCAACGAGAACGCCGTATCTATTTCTAAATTTACTATCAACGAAAATTCCATGTCTATTTCCCATTCTCGTATCAAACAATTCTACGAAGAAACTTTCATCCCTCAACTTCTTCGCCAGTAGTGATAGCCGTAGGGTGCGTTCCCTAATGCAAGTGCGATCGCCCCACCAATAGATTTTGGGGAACGCACCATGCACATTTATTGAAGCTGTGGGTTTAAGTGCAATCCCGAAGGCACTGCGTAGCAGTACGCTGATCTTGTCGGTTGGGTTGACAGAAAAAATCCAACTGTGATCTTTGACTTCATTCCAATTTGTGCGGACTGTATTCAGGTGTTACCTGCTGTGATACCCAGCAAGTGAGCCTGTTTGTTGAGTTGAGGAGTAAAATAGGGAAAGTCTTAATCTAAGATTTAGCAATGGATAGAAGCATTATAGAACGGCAATCGCTACTTGAAGCAGTCAAGGCTCTCCCTGATGAGGCCTTAGTGGAACTGTCTAATTTTCTTGACTATCTTCACTATAAAGCAGCCCATCAAAGAGAACTGACCACTCACTCTTCTAGTTTTCTGCTTGCAGTTGCAGGTTTAGGCAACTCTGGTCAACAGGATATTTCAGAACGTGATGAAGAGATTCTAGGCAATGAGATTGATCCGGTGTATGGCTGGAATCTTAAACCAAGCAATTCAGTATGACAGCAATCCTCGACACCAGTTTTTTGTTTGCTTTAACTGATCAGGGAGATCGCAATCATCAACGGGTGTTGGCTATTGCTCAAAGCGTGAATGAGCCATTGGTTCTACCTGTCGTTGTCTTGCCTGAGAGCTGCTATCTGATTGCATCAAGATTGGGACACCAAGCAATGCGCCGTTTTGTATCCAGTATGACACCTGATACGGTTCAAGTTGAACCTGTAATCCCAGAAGACTTGCTACGAGTGCATGAGATCTTGGAACAATATGCTGACAATCAGCTTGACTTTACGGATGCAGCGATCGTTGCCATAGCTGAAAGGCTCGCTATTACTCGCGTTTATACGCTCGATCGTCGAGATTTTTCGATCATTCGTCCAAGTCACTGCGATTACTTTGAGTTATTCCCTTGAACCGTCAGCTAACACTGCGTGGCAGCGGACGGGCGAAAGCTGCTGGTGCTGAGTTTGAGTTCATCTACCGCCGCTGCACTTCACCGTTAGCCATCGTTGTAGGGTGTGTTCCCTAATGTGGCTCCTACTGCTCCAGCGATCGATTTTGGGGAACGCACCATGCAGATTGATTGCAACTGTGGGTTTAGGCGTTGTCAAATTGAAAGATGCTCGGCGTTGCTGACTTTGGGTATGAATCATTGCATCTACATTTTTTAAAACTCAGGCTCAAACTGACTTTTTGATATAGCGTTTCTGATTCACAAGAGGTACATTGCCGATCCTGAGCAGCTTAATCAGCAAAGGTTTAAGTGTGCCGCACATATGCGAGAACCGCTATATATGCAAAATTAGCATTCATACCTTGATTAAGCAACGCCGGGGTTTTTTCGTTGAGTTGGCTGGCTCTTATCTTCGGTCGGCCTTTGAGCTTTTTCTGTTCTCTGAGTTGGGCTTCCAGTTGGGTGGTTCGTTCTTGCTGCTTTTTTAGCTGTTGAGAGAGTTGGTCAATGATGGCTTGTTGTTGTTGGAGTTGCTCAGTCAGGCTCCTCACGAGGTTTTGTCAGCTATCTACTTCTTGGCGGAGGGCTTTCTCAATTTTCCTTTGGCTCTCTGTGGCAATCCTCCTATCTGTGTTAAACCAGATTTTCTCCCTCATAGCAACCCCTACACGACCTTGATTTTTGTTCGCGACAGCTTCCAGCAGTTATTGAGAGGTTACATCAGTGGGAAGTGGGAAGTAGGGAACACAGAGCAAAAAGCTGACGGCTAAAAAGCAGACGGCTCTTTAATTGCTAACCGGACTGACGATGATCTATTCTGGATCCTAGCCTGACTTGCGAATCCTCACCGCCAAAAAAGAATAATGTACTGCGATTACCTAGTTCAAATCCTCACCGCACGCGTTTACGATGTCGCCCAAGAAACCCCCTTGGAACTTGCCCCCAATCTCTCCCAACGCTTGCACAATCAGCTTTTACTCAAGCGCGAGGATATGCAGTCGGTTTTCTCTTTTAAACTGCGCGGCGCATATAACAAAATGGCGCATTTGTCAAGGGATTTGTTACAAAAAGGTGTAATTGCTGCTTCGGCGGGAAATCATGCCCAGGGAGTCGCTTTGGGGGCGCGGCAATTGGGAACCCAAGCGATTATCGTTATGCCTGTCACCACTCCGCAAGTCAAAATCGACGCGGTAAAAGCCCGGGGCGGGATTGTCGTCCTGCACGGTGACACCTACGATGATGCCTACACCTACGCGCGGCAGTTAGAACAGGAAAAAGGCTTAACTTTTATCCATCCCTTCGATGATCCGGAGGTAATCGCCGGCCAGGGTACGATCGGTATGGAAATTTTACGACAATATCAGCAACCGATCGAGGCGATTTTCGTCGCTATTGGTGGCGGTGGGCTAATATCAGGTATTGCAGCCTATGTCAAGCGTTTACGCCCAGAAATTAAAATTATCGGGGTGGAACCTGTGGACTCAGACGCGATGAATCAATCCCTAAAAGCCGGTTATCGGCTGCGTTTGTCCCAAGTGGGATTATTTGCCGACGGGGTGGCGGTGCGCGAGGTGGGAGAGGAGACTTTTCGTCTCTGTCAGCAGTATGTGGACGAGATTATCCTGGTGGATACGGATGATATCTGTGCGGCGATTAAGGATGTTTTTCAAGATACACGCTCGATTTTAGAACCTGCGGGGGCGTTAGCGGTAGCAGGAGCGAAAGCTTATGTAGAAAGAGAAGGAATTGAGGATAAAACCCTCGTTGCTGTGGCTTGTGGGGCGAATATGAACTTTGATCGTCTGCGGTTTGTGGCGGAAAGGGCAGAATTAGGGGAACGGCGCGAGGCGTTGTATGCTGTGACTATTCCCGAACAACCGGGCAGTTTACGGCGTTTTTGCGAATGTGTCGGCAAACGCAATTTAACCGAATTTAGTTATCGCATTGCCGATGAAAAAGAAGCACATATTTTTGTCGGCGCCCAGATCGAAAATCGCAGCGATGCCAAGAAATTAGCCGAGAGTTTTGAAGCTTGCGGCTTTAAAACTCTCGATATCAGCGATGATGAATTGACTAAATTGCATCTACGGCACATGGTGGGAGGGCGATCGCATTTAGCCGATCATGAATTATTTTATCGCTTCGAGTTTCCCGAACGACCGGGGGCTTTAATGAAATTTGTCGCCTCCATGAGTCCCCACTGGAATATCAGCGTTTTCCATTATCGCAATAACGGAGCCGATTACGGGCGCATCGTCGTCGGCATACAAGTCCCCCCCGACGAAATGAATCAATGGCAAGCTTTTCTCGATACTCTCGGTTATCGCTATTGGGATGAAAGTCAAAACCGGGCCTATCAGTTATTTTTAGGTTAAATCGCCATTTTTAGGAAGTTATCAGCACAGATGAATCAAGATTTTCCCCATATTTCCGTTTTGAGTCAAGAATTAATCGCCGGCTTAAATATTCAACCCGGGGGGCATTATCTCGATCTTACCCTAGGCGGTGGTGGACACAGCCGCTTGCTTTTAGAAGCCCATCCCCAAACGACAGTAACCGCCATCGATCGCGATCAAAGCGCCCTAGAAGCCGCTAAAATTAGTCTCGCCCCCTATCTAGATAGCCGTTTAACCCTCTGGTGGGGCAACTTCGCCGATTATAATGGACAAAATAGCAGTTTTGATGGCATTATCGCCGATTTAGGAGTCAGTTCTCCCCAATTCGATCAGAGCGAGCGCGGCTTTAGTTTTCGCCACACGGCAGCCTTAGATATGCGGATGGATCGCTGTCAATCCCTGACGGCAGCTGATATTATTAACCATTGGCAGGAAAAAGAATTAGCAGATCTTTTTTATCAATACGGAGAAGAACGTTTATCTCGTCCTATTGCTCGATCGATCGTCCAAAAACGTCCTTTTACTACCACTACTGAATTAGCGGCTGTCATCGCTAGTTCTGTCCCCGCTAGTTACCGTTATGGACGTATTCATCCGGCAACGCGGGTTTTTCAATCCCTACGCATCGCTGTTAATCAAGAATTAGATTCTCTCCAACAATTGTTAAATCAAGCCCCCCACTGGCTAAAATCCGGGGGAATTATCGCTATGATCAGTTTTCATAGTCTAGAAGACCGTCTGATCAAGTATGGCTTTCGCGAAGATAATTCGTTGAAAATTATCACGAAAAAGCCGATTATCCCCAGCCGAGAAGAACAAGCTAAAAATCCCCGTTCTCGTTCGGCTAAACTAAGAATAGCCCAAACCAGTATTTATTCTTGAAAATTATTGACTAAAATAACGCAATCCCTTTACCAATCTTTCTACTGCCGCTAAAGCCGTTTCTGGAGATAAAGCGCCGTAGGCAAGACGCAAATAACAGCCTTCTGTTATACCAAAAGTTGAACCGGGTAACACCGCCACCCGCTGCTGCTCAATTAAACTTTTAACTAACTGAAAATCATTCTTGTCTGTGGGAATTTTCAGGAAGAAATAAAAAGCACCTTCCGCAGTGGCAACATCACAGATATCGCCGATTGATTCTAGAGCATTCAGGCAAATTTCTCTAACTTGACTGATGGTTTTTAACTGTTCTAAAGGATAGCTTTTACCCACCTGCAACGCCCCTAGGGCTGCGTATTGCGAAACCACCGGCGGACAGATTAAAATAGTATCCTGAATCTTATTAATCGCCTCAGATAAATCTTCTGGTACTACCATATAACCAATGCGCCAACTGGCAAAACCGTAGGCTTTTGAGAGACTAAACAGGGAAATAGTCCAGGATTCACTACCAACAATTGCCGCCGGGGAAAAGTGCTGGGCATGGTTATAGGTAAAATACTCATAAGCTTCATCGTGAATGTGATAGATGCCCTTTTTTTGACAGATTCGATTGACTTCTCTGAGGGTATTTTCTGGATAAACTACTCCCGTGGGGTTATTAGGAGAAATCGTCACCACTGCCTTAGTTTTTTCCGTGATTGCTTCTTCAATGGCGGCTGGACGCAATTGATAATTTTTGTCTGTGGCGACCAAAATCACTTGACAATTAGCCATTTTTATGGCCATTTCATGATTGAAATAAAAGGGAGTGTTGAGAATAATTTCATCCCCCGGGGAAGTAATGGCTAAAATGGCATTCATAAAAGCCATATTACTGCCCGCCGTCACAAAAATTGCCTGTTTATCGCTGATTTCTACCCGATTATCTTCGGCTAGTTTTTGCCGAATTACTGCTAATAAGGGGGGAATTCCCGCCACAGATTGATATTGATGATTTTTGGGATTGGCTAAGAATAAAGATAGAGATTCGATCGCTTCCCGGGGTGGATCATAGGAAACAACTCCTTGACCTAGGGAAATAGTGCCAGGGTTCGCTTTAATTAATTGACCGACCACGGGAATAATCGGTGTTTGTACCCCGTCCATGCGGGAGAGAAGGTTTCTCATTCAAGTAATCAATGGAGCCGAGCAGAGTCGAACTGCTGTCCAAATTAGGTATTGACTGTCCGTTCATTCACAGGTTTAGTTTCGATTACCCTCGAAACGGGGACTGTCACTTATCCCGGACAGTGGGATGCTCTAGTTAAAGCTTAGACGGTTAACTAACTAGAGAAAGTTAAACGTGGCATCCGTTGGGGGTTTATCCATAGTCCTTAACGGAGTCAAACTATGAATGCTCGAGTCGATTAGAGACTATTAGGCAGCTACAGGAGCGGCTTTACGAGCGAAAGGAACGATGTTGTTCGCATTTACTTTTTGTTTGAGCCTTTGATTTACGAGAGGAGACTCACTCTCGACCTGTATCACGGGGGAGCTTTCGCTAACCTGTCGAAACCGTTACGGCCCCTTGTGCTTACATTCTGATTATAGCACATTTTTTGATTAAGCTAATTTCGGTTCAATTGAGTATTTTTCCCTTCCCAGGCGTTAGAGCCGGGCTAGATCGGTAAAAAAGGTTTTTATCGCTGATTTTTCTGAAATGGCATCGATATCAAAGAGATAAGCCATCAGGTTCTCTCGTCCAAGATATTATCCAGTTCTTCGGCTAATTCTTCTGAATCTTCCCAATTTTCGGTTAAATTCCCTAACCCTCCCCTAATTATTGATTGCCTCGGTTTGAATTGCCCCCTATCAACAATCTATCTCCATACCACAATTTAGGCATTTTGTCAAAAAAATTTTTACTTTGCAACAAAACTACACAAAAATTAGATCAACGTTGTTCGGAAAAAAAGGGATAATTGGCGAAAGTGTTTGGTTTTGCTCAAGGGAAAAGTCTAGATTTAGCAAGGGTTTTAAGACAACCCAGACCATTAAAACCCTAAAAATTACAACAAAACCCATCATAGCATAATGCAAAATTATACCTGAATCGCTGGAAGTATTGCAACCTCGTAAATAAATAAAAATTATTCTCAATAAATTCTTAAGTAAAAATAAATATTACCGATTGTAAATTTAAATATTTTTAAGTATTGAGAGTATTTATATATAAAATACTTATCATTTTGCCCTGATTGCCTCTAACTTTTCCCTCCCCAGAGTAACCACAGGAAAGACTATTACAGCATAATTATTCGATTCAAGAGCCAAAAGTAAAACCAGAAATATAGAGAGCTTAGTAACAAGCTCTCTATAAAGTTTAGGTCTTCTACCACTTATTTTTCAGACTGGGATCTGTTAGCAGTATTCAAGCTACCCACTTGAATATTCAGATTAATTTTTTGTCCTTCCCGGCTAATTTCTACGGGTAAATTATCGCCGATTTGAGTATTAGCAACAATTTCCCGAACCGCATCGGGATCGGTGACATTCTTACCACCTACAGACTTTAACACATCACCCGATCGCAATCCCGCTGCTGCGGCAGGAGAATCTCTCATCACCCGCACTAACAAGACACCAGAATCATCGGGGATAGTCCAATTATCAGCCATGGGACTATCGGCTAATTGTTCTTTTACCTCCGAAGTTAACTGTACCATTTGAACACCGAGATAGGGATGTTCCACCTTACCCGTAGCGATTAATTGTTCGGCGATTCTTTGGGCAGTCTTAATCGGAATAGCAAAACCTAAACCCTGGGCATTTTGAATGATAGCAGTGTTAACTCCGATGACTTCTCCCCGAGCATTTAACAAAGGTCCGCCGGAATTTCCGGGGTTAATTGCCGCATCGGTTTGCAGGAAATCTACCAGTTTATCACTAGCGCCAATTTGGGAGCTATTGCGTTCCTTGGCACTAATAATTCCCGTGGTGACAGTGTTATCTAATCCCAAAGGATTACCGATAGCGATCGCCCATTCTCCCACCTGTAAACTATCAGAATTACCTAATTTAACCGTGGGTAAATTGCTCGTTTCTACCTGTACCACTGCCACATCAGTTAAAGGATCACTACCTAAAACTTTACCATCGATAGTGCGACCATCTTTGAGGGTGACAGTCACCTTATCTGCTCCCTCGACAACGTGAGCATTAGTGATAATTTTACCGTCATTACTGATAATAAACCCCGAACCTGTACCTCTTTGAACTTGTTTTTCTCCTCCCTTTGGTATTTGAGAACCAAAGAAGCGACGGAAAACAGGATCGTTAGCAAATTCAGAAAAATCACCGCCTCCATTGACTTCCCTAGAAGCATTAATTCTTACCACCGCCGGCCCCACTTCTTGCACCACAGAAGCGACAAAATTGGTAGGAATAACCAGAGACGAGGGAGCGGCTGCCGCTGGTGTGGAGGGGCGAGGATTATTGGCAGCGGTGGCAATATTTTGGGCTAATTCTAGAGGATTTTGGCTGTAGGCGTAGGTGGCACCGATGCCTAACCCGGCACCCAAAACCAGTAAAGAGGAATAGGCAAAAAGTTTTTTCATTGCAGAAGATTTGGAGCGTTTAGGATTGCCTTCGTTGCGCGGGGAGATATTATCGTTAAAAATATTGCGAGTCATAGTTTTTATTGTTTAACCATTCTGAGAAGGGAATAAAAGTCAGTCCTAATAATCGTGGGTGTGAGAGGAGTGTTTCGGAAAACGGCTTGGGACTGACTATCTCTAATTTAGGCTGGGGATATGAACTTACTGTGACGCAGACATGAAGTTTTGATTGCAAGGTCATTATCCTAGTGGATAGACAGATAGAAAGATAGAGGGTGGTGATTCGGTAGTAGTGATGGAGGCTTAATCCTTTGCTTTGCTGTGCATTGTAGTCATGGATAAAATACCAAAGGGCTCCCCAACGTGATTCTCCATTTTGCTAGAGAAAGATAGACTCTCTCTCACCAGCCGAGAAATCCTTTGTCGAAAGGTATTATTTAATCTTTCAATAGGATTAGTTTGACCAGTTTCTTTCCCGACCGGTCGATGACGTTTACTCGGAATTACTGTCTTATAGGACTCCCAAAAGTCTGTGTAAGTAACAGCACATTGTCGGTAAACACCGGGTCGGCCTGTCCCAAAGTTTTTTGGCTGATTGACGACTCCTATCTCCTAAATAGCAACCAATAATACTAAATCCGTTGAGCATAGGCTACTTAGGGTCTGCTGAAAAAGTTTGTTGGTGGGGTTAGGAGTCGGTCGTCAGGAGTCAGGAGCCGGTCGTTTCAGGCTTTGTTGCCCTCTCTTTTTGTACCAGTTTATGTACTATAAGAAGGATAATGCAAGGTTTTTGAGGGTCCCAATCCGATTTTCGCAGCATGAACATCGGATTTTAACAGGTCAAAAGCCTGATTTTAAAAGGGTTTTACCATTATTCAGCAAACCCTACTTATAAGGACAGGCAAAAGGGGGGGATAAATAATCAGTTTTTAATAACCGTATTTAGTATAATACCCGTCATAATGATGCTTTAAAACTGCCTCAATTTTAACAATTATTACCAGAAAAAAATTCTTGTTTAGTGATTACTCATGATCGAAAATGTACGGCTATTATGATCAATCAACTAGCAGAAAGAAGAAATTTTCTAAAGTAATGGCAGAGATGGTTAATTACCCTTGCCCCCAAGGCGGGGGTGGGAGAGGGGGAGTAGGATGCCTGCCACGAATAAAGAAAATGGTAGAACCTGAGATGCCGCGATACGGAAAGACTTCACCCCCAAACCTTCTCACTCCCCTATACCTTTTAAATAGGGATAAAAAGCTAAATAGAACAGACAAAAAGCCTGTTCTATCCATGAGGAGAAAAAAACTTAAACGGTCATGATATCTTTTTCTTTTGTCGTTAACAAATCCTCGATTTTGGCGATAAATTTATCGGTGGATTTCTGCACTTGATCCTGTAAATCCCTCGATTCATCCTCAGAAATTTCGTGACCTTTTTCCTGTTTACGGATAGCATCGATCGCATCCCGGCGAATATTGCGGATAGCCACCTTTCCTTCTTCGGCCAATTTCGCCGCTAATTTGACCAATTCCTTGCGGCGATCGCTGGTCAGGGGAGGGATATTTAAACGAATGATCTGACCGTCATTACTGGGGGTTAAACCCACGTCCGACAGAGAAATCGCCTTTTCGATCGCCCCCATACTGGTACGATCAAAGGGTTGAATCGCGATCGTGGTTGCGTCGGGAGTGCTAATTGTCGCTAGGGACTTGAGGGGAGTTTCCATGCCATAATACTCCACCACGATCCGATCTAAAAGAGAAGCATTTGCCCGGCCGGTACGAATCGTATTAAAAGCTCTCTGGGTTGATTCGACGGTTTTCTGCATCTGGTCTTGAACTTCAGCTAACTTCACAGAATCCTCCTACCAATGTTCCAACGGGTTCACCTTTGACAGCGCGAACAATATTACCTGTCACCGACAGATCGAAAACGACTATCGGGATATTATTTTCCTTGCACAGAGCGATCGCCGTTCCGTCCATCACCCGCAGATCATGAGTCAGCACATGACCGTAGGTAAGACTTTGAAAGCGTCGCGCGTTAGGGTTATGGGAGGGATCGGAATCATAAACTCCATCCACTTTCGTCGCTTTAAACACCACTTCCGCATCGATTTCGGCAGCGCGCAGGGCCGCCGTGGTATCGGTGGTAAAGAAAGGATTACCCGATCCCGCACCGAAAACCACCACCCGACCTTTTTCCAGATGACGGATTGCTCGCCGGCGGATGTAGGGTTCAGCCAATTCCTGCATGGCAATCGCCGTTAATACCCTAGTCGGTACTTGCGCTCGTTCTAGGGCATCCTGCAAGGTCATAGCGTTCATGACTGTTGCTATCATACCAATATAATCGGCTGTGGCCCGATCCATGCCGGCCGAGGCTGCTTTCACCCCGCGAAAAATATTGCCTCCACCGACCACGATCGCCAATTGGATGCCTTGGTCAACCACTTCGGAGATTTCCTGAGCGATAGCGGAAACCACCATCGGGTCGATCCCATAGCCGAGATTGCCCATCAGGGCCTCCCCACTCAGTTTTAATAATACCCGCTTGTACGCCATGCCCTTACTACCACTCGCTAAAACAAGATCTAGATAATTTTTGTCTCCCCATAAGATAGCAGGTTTTGGCCTTGATTTAAGCTGACTGGTTCACTCTCCCAGAGGGACGAGAAGTTAAACTTAATAAATCTTTTCGTTGGGAAATTGGTATTTAGTGATACCTTTGTTATTAAGGGAAGCTTAAGTCCCTGGGCAAAATTAATTACACATATCTCACTACCTCTTGTCTTTTGCCTTTTGCATGAGTGCCTATCCTAACCAAGAAATTAATTTTGCACGACTACTTAGTTTTATAGAGAATTAATAACCGTGGTCAGCGATCGATTACTATTGGTCAACAAAAGCAATCAAGGGGCCGCTAACATCGATACCTTTGATTGGGTGTATGGGTTTCAGGATGGAACTCGTCTGATGGGAAAGGTTTGCGGTTACTTAGATCCCGATAGTAATCGTCTTCTCGATCCCGAAAACTGCAGCGCTATCTACCAGAATGCCCAGGGACAAGTCCTTAGTCGTTGGCAAGCTGGAGATTTTATCGCTTTTGAACTAACCACCACCGGGGAAGATCTCCTGATCGTGGCTTCTAATGATAATTGTGTCAGTAATAGTCTCTGTTTGGTTTCGGGCATTAGTCGCAGCTGCGCCCAAGTTAGCGATGAAGGAAAATCCCTCGTCCGGGAGGTTTTTCAATACCCTGCTTGGTCTTTCCAGGGCGATAATAGCACTTCTAAGCCGGCTTTCAGTTGGAATTGTTCCGTATCTCCCTTTTTCCCCTTTGTTTCCCTGCGTTTTAATCTTCAGTCCACCAGCAGCAAAAAATTCTATCGTTGGACGGTTTCCCCCTATTTTCCCTTTTGTCCCCTCTTAGAAGTGGGAGAATCCCTTGCCTAATTAGGGTTTGCGGCAAAAAGTTTTTCGTTGGGGGTTGGGGGTTGGGGGTTGG
>VYLC01000097.1_pt1 | contig 13590 bp, 14 predicted proteins | sample 5109531 | NCBI WGS metagenome assembly VYLC01 (sample SAMN12291787, study PRJNA351875) | freshwater metagenome | isolation source: freshwater lake | place: USA: Michigan, Gull Lake | collected 2013-08-08
TTCAGACATTGTGACACGGACTGTCCAAATGGCGATCATAATGCCTGTGAGACGGTTCGCCCTGGCTCTCGGATCGTCTCACGGGGGCGTGGGCTAATGAGGGGTCAGTTGGCTGAACGCGGTATGTGCATTCGACCGAACTTCGTCGCCTTGGCCTCACACTCAGCAGCGAGTTTGTCACCCAAGTCGTCCAAGACACTCGGATGTCGGAGCAGGTCGATCGAACCCATCACCTCTACAGCGGAGAATCGTTCGCGGAGAATTCGGCGAGCCTTGCGTTCGTCAACGCAGAGCACTGCTTTTCGATGGATAGCAACCGCCATCGCGGCCGCCTCGCCGTCTCCAAGGCGATCGCCAATCGGGGCACCAACTAGCTCTAGGAAAGTGTCGAGTTCGTCTGCCACCAGCGAGGTAATCTCGATCGCTCCCCCTGCGGAAAGAGGATGATTTGAGGCAGTGTATTTTATCCCCGTGATTGGATCTCGAAGCACTTCGGCTACCACTTGATGTGGTGCAAGGCAGGTGCGTTTTAACGCCCGAACGATCCGATCACCTTCTTGAGTTGCGAAGACATTGATCCATACGCTGGTGTCCAGAACGAGCGGGTCATAGCCATCGTTAAGCCGCATGCCGACTACCGCCAGCATCGAACGGAGCGATCGTGTTCCTTAGCTGCACTCGATCCACGACTAGGAGGTCACAAAGCTGTCCCTCGCTCAACAATTCTCTCTCCAGGGCTGATGCCGCGAGATACGCCAAACGAGGAGCTACCAACGGTGGACGCGACGTAGGCTCAGGATCCCCAAGGACTTCCCGTTCCAAATCACTATTGAACCCTCGTTCCTTGATCGACGACCAAGTGCCGTCAGCGAGTAGTTCGAGTTCTTCCAAGCGACGGCACATTGCCTCCGGGCTTACGTCGAACTGATGTGCCAACAGAACAAGTGAACGAACGTCAAACCCGCTGGCTTCGGCTTGAGCTTGTTCGAACCGAGTTCGAACGGCGGGCGCGGGCATCAGGAACGCTGGACCAAACCTTCGTGCGAAGCGCTCCTCCAATGAGAGAGGAACCGGCTCTTCGTCCAAAACATCCGCGAACGATCTATCAGTGACGAAATGACCTGCCTCGTGCGCGAGCGTTTGCGCCCGCCGTCGCCTCGGGTGGTTGCTGTTTACTAAGATGCAAGCACCAATGGCCGGATCATAGGCGTATAGGCCAGAAATGGTGCCCGCGAGCGGACGGCAAAAGACCCGAATGCCAAGGTCTAGCTCAAAAGCCGAGAAGAGGTCGCCAATCCGTCCAAAACCAATGCCTAGCCGTTGTCGCAGCGCGACAGCAGCGTCTTCGGCTTGGCGAAGATAGGCGTTCGCCAGAATTTTGGAGGGTGGCGGGTAGTCTGCCTGAAGCTCTGACCCCAAGGCTCTTTCTAGCTCAACCGCGCCGGTGGCGAGTCTGTTCAGCAGCGATATGGCATCGCCCACTGGTCCTTGTTCGTCCTTGCTCTCCACTCGACGAAACTTGGCGGCAAGATCGACATGGACAGCATCCAAGGCGGTCAGGTGCCCCACTGGCGTCTTATAAAGTTCGGCAAGCGCAACCAGTTCGCTGGGCTTAACACGCCGCTGTCCGCGCTCGATTGCGACTAGCGTAGTTCTAGACATTCCCAGCGCCGAAGCTGCCGCCTCCTGCGTCAGTTGCTTTTCTGACCGGGCACCGCGCAGTCGGTCACCGAGAAGTTCGGGTGAAATAAGGTGGAAGCTCATTGCTCAGAAAACCGCGTTCTTAACCAAGCGCGTTTTGGTAGCCGGTCTATGAATCCGGCCCACTCAGCAGCGTGGCGCTGAACTAGCGAAGTAAGCTTGGTTTCCGCCAACTCTTTCGGCATTCCAGCGATATCGCGTGCTTCCCTTTTTATGATTGCCGAGCCAACGGAGTGGGATGCGAACACCGACATCGAAAGCCCCGCTCTCGCCAGGATCTCCCTTTGGTTCTGGTCCATCGGTTCGCGTAAGCCACCCTTTGACGTGACGATTAGACTTGGTGATCTGACATCGAAAGCGACATCGCTTTCCAACTGGATATTCGCTGCTGATGCGGCGGCCTGACGGAGTATGCATCCCCCACAAAGCCCACATGCCTTGCGTAGCTTCCTCTGAAGTGGTCGCATGGAGCACGACTGGGTGGTTTCCCAGTCGCCCAATAGATCACGTTCTCTTAGCTCAGTGAGAACCTCTCCCTTCGTCCGCCAAAGCTGAGGTTGGATGAAGCTAATCGGCGTCCCTAGCGCTCTCGTCAGGAAATCCCCAAGCCGGGAAACGAAACCCGGATGTGCGCTCCTGAAGGGCCATTCGTTGCCGAAGCGAGCCAAAGAGGGGCCAAGTGCTCCTTGACCGTTTTCTCCGATGACGACCGCCTCGGCCTTCGAAGTCGCAGCGGCAATCGCTGCAATTGAGAAATACACGATCGGGCGAGTTCGATAGGTGCGCTCGCGCGGATGTCCCGCTCGAAATCCTCTGGGCACCTCTAACAAAGGACGCCCCGGTCGATTGCTGCCGTTCTGAAGCTTTCCCGCCCGAACTTCCCAAACAGCAGCGTTCCCGTGTTCAGCCGTTAGAAAGCGAGACTGAGCGAACGAGTCCAAGCCGTCGCTAAATGGAATCACAAATCTCGGCGTCTCCTCCACGAGCGGCAGATACTGCGCGTTCAACGGAGTGCCCGATCTAGGGACGAACTCGATCTGCCAACTGTCTCCGGTAAGAAACTCGGCGGCCTCAGTCAGCGCGTTGTGGACTAGCGGATCAGACAGTCTTGAAAGCTCAAAGACCGGGATTTCGATTTTGAACTGTCGGGACCAGCCTTCAGCGCGGCGGCGGGTTTGAACACGATCGGCTAGCGCCAGGCTCTCGACGATTGTAGCTACGTCTTCGCTGACAGCGGCCAAACTTTGGAGACAGTGGCGCGCGATCGGCTCTGGGTTAGTCCGAATGTGTCGGCCCAACTCGGCAGCGATCTCGTGCTCGAGACCACTCAGACCCGACCGACCACGGATCTTTACAATCGACGTCATCGTGGCGCTGCTTGAGCGCGCGATCCTAGAGGCAAGGCATCCGTAAGCCGAACGCGGTGATCAGGGGGATTCACTCTGCGGCCCATGACAACTGATTCAACGGCATGGGGCAATGCGCCGATCAGGGCTGACCGAAACGCATTCACCCCAGCCTGGACCTTCTTTCGAGTTCCTCCGGCCGCGATCATCGCGGCTGCTGATTCATTACAGATGCTGTCGATGCTTCCACGCCCTGCGGCCGCTGCCGCATCTTTCACACTTGCTTGGGGATGGGTTCCAAGGTGGTCCAGTAAATCCGCCTGAAGGCGGGACGCTGGCGGTGCCGAGACGCACGCTCGGCCGAAAAGGCCGGGCTTCTGATCTTCAATGACTAGGGCATTGAGAAGGCCAGGGCTGAAGCTGCCCGCCATCTCCTTTGCCAGCGCGCGAATGGCGACGTCACGGAGCATAACAGGATTGGCCTGATCTGCGGGTCGAAGGGCACGCTTCAGGACAGCGCGCAGGGCGGCTGAAATAGGTGCCTTGTTGTGAATGTCGTCCCGCATAGCCAGAACATGACTCGAACATCGAACAATGTCAAATCCAGAGCGATTTTGATCGAAACAATGTCAAACTCGGTCATCGCGGGCTTGGTGCTGGATCCAGCGCTACCGAACCAATGCTCCCGCACTGGGGTCGTATCGGTAATCGACGATCGACCCGTCCCGAATCCGTCGCACTGCTTCATCAATCGCCGCGAGCGGCACCAAGAACCATTCACGCGGCTTCACCGGACTGCCGAAGCGATCTTCCAGCGTCAGGTCGAGCAGCGCGGGGGCAAAGACGCGATGGATCAGCGCCTCAAGCTGTCGCGGTCTCACGCCAAACACCTTGTATGTCGCCACAACTTCGATCCCCGCCAGAAGATAGGTAGCGCTTTTGTCCGCGCTGGCGACCCGCGCCTCGACGGAGCCTCCGGTCACACCGATCTTGTGGATCACCTCCCGATGCTCAGCGACAAACGGATGACTGGATTCGCTGCGGAGAACGTAGATGGTGCCGTTCTCAACCTCTCCGTCTTCGGCTTCATCCGCGAAAATCGGGTTGGGCACCCCTCCCTCAGCGAAGCCAGCGAACAAAGGTCCAGCTTCAGGTTCGGTGATCCGACGCCCGGCCTCGTCCTTGTAGAGCGCACGCTGCAAGGAGCGTAAAAGTAGGTCACTTTCCGTCCCGTTCGAATAGATCACGCGCAATCGCGCATCGGTCTCGCCGTTCGGTGCCTTGATCAGTTCACCCACGGACGCGACGTAGGCGATCTGACCGCCGAGGATGAAGAAGTCGCCCGCGCGGATATCGGCCTTCTGGAAGCCAGCGTCACGAACGAACCGGCGCGTCGTCCGCGCGCCAGCATCGAGGTCTTTTTGAACCTCGGCGAACAGAGGCTCGAACTTATCGAAGTCGGCGCACCGTTCGCGGCCAGCGATCTCCTCGGCGGCCTGACGTTCCTCGCGCGATGGGACGTGGCGCAGCTTGGTGATGTCCTGGTCGTCGGAACCGGCGAGTTCTGCCCGGAGGGCGTCCAGATCCATCTCTTCCGGTTCGACCATAGTCGGCGCTGCACCGAGAAGGCCGTGATTGTCGAACGCCACGAGGAGCTTTCGACACTCTTCCAGGCCCCGCAGTCGATCCAGCCTGACGGCGTAGAGCCTTTCAAAGATGTCGCGATCTTCACCATGCAGAGGCGCGCGTCCGTGCTCCTCGTAGAAGCGAACGATATCCTCGAATCCAGCGATGATGCGTTCTTCTCTTGGCGTATAGGCCGTCGTCTTCGCGTCGGCTGGCGCGAAGTCCGCGAGTTCGGCGCGGAGATCGTCGAGACTCAGGTCACCCATATCGGCCTTCCCGGTCGTAGCGCATGAATGCCGCCGCGCCCTCGGCCAGCTTCTTCTCCCACTCGTCAGCCGCATCGACCGATGGCGAGCGACCACGTTCGCGGCGGAAGCGCACGGCACGGGCCGCGTAGTCCTTGGCCTCCTCCGGCGAGAGCGTGGTGCGTTTGGCCGAGATTACCGACTGAACCTGCTTCAGCGTGGCTTCGTTCATGGACTTGGCCAGAACGGCGTATGCGGCCTCGAACGGATTGATGCGGTCGATCATGTCGATGTCGAGTTCCTTGACCTCTATGGCCAGTCGCCGAACACCGTCGAGCAGTGCCGTGTTGGTCTTCGGCTCGCCGCCCGGCGTATCCGGCGCGGCAGCAAGCTGCTTGGCCTTCTGCGTCAGGTTCAGCGCCGCGATGGCGTGTTGTCGGATCGCTTCCTGATCCTCGGCGCTCATGTCGGGATATTTGTCGCGGACAATCTTACCCATGCGGACTTGAGTCAGTTCCTCGGGCACCGTCTCTTCGTCGAACAGACCGCGTTCGAGCGCGGTCTTGTCCTGCACGAATGCGGTAATGACCTCGTTCAGATCCTGCTGGCAGACGCGGGTTGCCTCGGGACTCTTCGGTTGGACCAAGCCGCCGATCTCGAAGTGGAACTGACCGGTCGTCTCGTTGAACCCGACATTGGTCTTCCCTTCCTCATAGTCACCTTCCCCGTAGTCGAAGCCCTCCATCTTGCCGTGGTCTTTCGGCGTGAAGTTAAAGCGCGGCGCGAGCACCTGCTCCATCAGGAGGCTGGCGGCGATGGCCTTCAGGGTGTCGTTGATCGCATCAACCACGGCGGCTTCAGAGGCGTCCGGTTCGGCAATCAAGTTGGTAAAGGAGGCGCTTTCCTTGCCCGGCGCGTCGCGTGTGGCGCGGCCGATGATCTGGATGATCTCGGTCAGGCTGGAGCGGTAGCCCACGGTCAGGGCGTGCTCGCACCAAATCCAGTCGAAGCCCTCCTTGGCCATGCCGAGGGCGATGATGATGTCCACATGGTCGCGGTCGTTTTTGTGCGCCGGGTCTTTCAAGGCGGTCAGCACCTTGGCGCGCTTCGCCTGGTCGCCGTCATCGACCAGATCGGCGATCTTGACGATCGTTCCGTCCGCAAGCTTCACCCGGTGGAAGCCGGTGACGGGATCGGCCCCCAGCCACTCGCCGAGGCAGTGCATGATGTGCTCCACCTCCTTGATCTTGTCGGCCGTGCTCTCGCGCGAGTTCACGGAAGGGATGTGAACGATGGTCTTTTTCGACGGGTCAAGCACCGCTTCGATGGCAGTCAGATACCGACCGCTGTAGAAGAAATAGCCGATGTTCAGCGACTTGAGGTGCTCGTAGCCGTTGAGTTGCTCGTAGTAGGTGTAGGTGACGGTTTCGAACTTGGCCTCGTCCTCCGGCATCAGGACTGGAGCAGCGTCCCCCCGGAAATAACTGCCCGTCATCGCCACGATGTGCGCCTTGTCGCGCTTCATGAAATCAACAAGGTGGCTACCGAGACGATTGTCGGGATTGGCCGAGACATGGTGGAACTCGTCTACAGCGAGCAGCCGGTTGTCGAACGCCTCCACGCCAAGCTGCTCGACCGCGAACCGGAACGTGGCGTGGGTGCAGACGATCACGCGGTCTTCGCTGGCGAGGAACTGACCGACAGCCCGCACCTTCGACGGATCGACACGCTCCTCGTCCGGGCCAGGGGCGTTGCAGAGGTTCCACTGCGGCTTCACCGTCCAGTCTGCCCAGAAGCCAAATTTCGATAGCGGCTCGTCCGCGAAGCTACCTCCGATGGACTTCTCGGGCACAACGATGATCGCCTGTTTGAGGCCTTGGTTGTGCAGCTTGTCCAGCGCGATGAACATCAATGCGCGCGACTTTCCCGAGGCTGGCGGCGACTTTATGAGGAGATACTGCTCGCCCCGCTTTGCGTAAGCGCGCTCCTGCATCGGGCGCATGCCCATCTCGTTCGCCTTGGCAGATGCTCCGGTGCGCGCGGTCTGAAAGCTGACGGCGGGGATGGGTTTGGCCGTGGTCATGGTCAGGCGGCAACCTTCTTCACGCCGCCAGGCTTGGCGGTCGTCTTGTTGTAGAGTTCGAACAGCTTTTCCAGACGCTCGGTGTCATTGCGGAAGCGTCGCCCGATGTAGATGCGTTCGAGAACCTCGTCATTGGCCTCGTGGGCGCGACGCAGGTCGTCTGGCATCTCTTCGGGTTCGTAGAGATCGGCAATGGTTTTTGGAAAATGCGCTTCTCGGGCAAGTAAAATTGCCTCTCCGCAGCGGGCGAGATCCAATCTATTCCGTGCTGTTAACTTGGGAACAGGGAAAGTATTCCACCCCAAAGAGTTGCTGTATCTGTAGTCCGTCTTGATTTTGCCGCAGACCGTCGCAACCCACGCGAGATGTAGCTGTGAACTGAAAATTGCGAAATCAGCTAGGCTAAACGCATACATAGCGATGGCGCTGTCACCGATAACGGTGCGATCATCGACAAGCACGGACGGGAGGTAGGGACGGGCCTCCGCACTATGGCGCGGCACTAGGAGAGCAACACCAGGACGGTGGCGACGCTCTCCAAAGGCATGTGGAGCTTTGGCTAACTCTTGGGTTTCCGGCCGATCACTTGCCAGCCTATGCACCCGAACCTTCTCAATTCGCTCGTGAATTATGCCGATTTGTTCGGCGTCACCAAGGTCCGCATCGTCAATCCAAAGGCAGTATCGCATCTCCCCTTGGATGCTGTCGTTGGAACCAACGAAGCGACGCATGAATCGCGAGGCCGAGGGGTGATCTTGAACCAGTCTTCTAAACTGATCCGGCTCGAACAGGAGTCCGCCGCCGTCATTAGGCATGGAGCCGTTTGTCATAGGCGTAAGGTCGGACAAAACTTTTCGCGACGGAGAAACTACAGTGTCGATATCGGGAACTAGGTAGGGGCCAATGTATTTGGCCTCCATTACTAACCCGTTTGTATAAATGCGTTTTGGCGCGTTTGAACGGGGGCCGATTCCTATGATCGAAACTGTCACCGCAGCTTTTTTTGATGCTAGATTGCTCCATCGGAACGAAGGCTCCGCAAAAAATATTTCCAGTTCAGAACCAAGTATTGTTGGCCACAGAAGTGATACCTGTCTCCCTTGGCAAATGCTGTTGGTGGAAACAAAAGCAAAACGTCCCGCCGTCCGCCGCACAAATCTTCGTGCCTTAATGAACCAACCTGAAACATAGTCCGCGGATTTGGTAGATTTCAGAGAATTCTCAAACGCGACATCAAGGTCTCTTTTTTGCTCTGCCGATTGATCCTGGCTTCCGAGATAGGGCGGGTTGCCACAGATGTAGGTTTCACCACCCTCGTTCTCAAAGTCGATTTCGGCCTGATCAAGCGGGGTCTCGAAAAGATCGTCGGAAGTGACCCTCACGCCCGTCCCGGTCGAAGGACAAATACTCAACCAGTCCAGCCGTAGGGCGTTGCCGCAGGTGATCCAGTTCTCTGCGCCAAGCGGAAGGAACTCTGCAATCGCCTCCTTCTGACCCCGATAGATCACATCGCACTGATACTCGGCGATGATGAGGGCGAGCCGTGCGATCTCCGCTGGGAAGTCGCGCAGTTCGATGCCCCGGAAGTTTGTCAGCGGGATAGTGGATCGACGGTCCATCTCACCGCGCCGTTTGTTGATCTCGGCCTCGATTTCACGCATCGCCTTGTAGGCGATCACCAGGAAGTTGCCTGAACCACAAGCTGGGTCGAAAACCCGGATGCGAGCCATCCGGTTGCGGAGGTTCAGCAGCTTGCGACCGTTGTTCTCCGCCTCCTCCAACTGCAAACGCAGGTCGTCGAGGAACAGTGGGTTCAGCACCTTCAGAATGTTGGGCACGCTTGTGTAGTGCATGCCGAGCGAGCCGCGCTCTGCATCGTCGGTCACGGCCTGGATCATGGACCCGAAGATGTCCGGGTTGATCTTGCGCCAGTTTAGACTGCCGATGTGCAGCAGATAGGAGCGAGCCACCTTGCTGAAATGGGGAGCCTCCGTGCTGCCGCTGAAAAGCTGACCATTTACATAGGGGAACTTGATCGCGTAGCGCGGCAAGCCAGCCGCATCACGTTCAGCGGGCTTTGTGTCCATCGCGCGGAAAATCTCGCCGATGACAGCGTGGGTGTTGCCAGCGTCGCCCGCCGACATCTGCTCGACCGTCGTCGTGAACAGCCCCTCGGTCAGGAGGATGTCGGTGTCCTCCGCAAAGAAGCAGAAGATGAGCCGCGCCATGAAGTGGTTCATGTCGCGCTGGCGTTCGGCAGTCGCCCAGTCCGGGTTCTCTTTCAGCAGTTGAACGTAGAGGCGGTTCAGGCGGCCCGTCGCCTTCACATCGAATGAGCTTTCGCGGATTTCCTTGACCGTGGTGATCCCGGCCAACGGCAGGAAGAAGCCGAAGTGGTCGGGGAACTCCGCGTAGCTGCACGCGACGGTGCCCCCGCCGTTCAAGTCTTCGGCTTGGAACGCCTCACCGTCCGTAGCCAGGATCATCTTGGCCTTGGCCGAAGCCGTTTTCGGACTTTCGCGCAGGGCCTTCAGGGTCGCATCTACTAGGCCCGGCGAGCATGTGGCGATGTGGATGTTGTTCCGCTGGAGCACGCCGCCCAGCACGTCGGACTGATTGGTCGTGCCGGATCGCAGCCGCTTAATGGTCGTCGCGGGGTTGTCGAAGGCCGTCAAAAACTGGAACGGGAACTCGACCGCATCGAACGGCTCAAGTGCAAGGTTCGAAACGGCTTCTTCGATCTCGACGGGATTCATGCCCGCTACTTACGAGCACAGCACATCCAGCGGCAACCGGCCATTGTCATTCTCGGCGATGAGCGCGGTTCTGCTGGACAGTTGCAACTTCCATGAGACCTTCCTGGCTCAACCGTCCATGGAGGGGTTTTGGCACCTGACGAACTTCCGCTTCGATGTCTCGCTGTCCGCGTCGTGCCCGATGCGAATGGCGAGATTGACAGATCCGAACTCCAAGTTCTGCTGAACCATCTCGCGGGCGAGGATCAGTGGATCACTGCTGATCAGTGGCTGTTCATCGACCCGCCGCTGGAAGCGGCTGGCGAGGTCACTCTGCCTGTAGTGATGCCGGTAGATGCAGCGATCCGAGCGGTTCTAAACGACCTGACCAATGAGCCGCCGCGCATCATCACCGACTATCAGACCACCCCGGCCGAGACTCGCCGCTGGCGCTGGCTGGCTTCGCAGATTCAGGCATACGCTGGGGGGAAGAGCCACTTTCCGTGGGAGTCCGCCATTGCTTGATGGCGGCCTTCTCGGTTGGGCGACCGCCTCGCTCGTGAAGCTCGACGACGAAGCCCCCGGCATCATCGCTCGGGTGCTCACCGCATCGCCAGCCAGACGCCAGTCGATCTTTGCCGCGCTGGCGGCGCATGAGATCAATAGTGGCCTCACCTGCGCCCATGACGCTCTGCTGCCGGTGACCCTCGCAGAAGTCGTCCGCCACGGCCGTTCCAGCGACATCTTGCGACATGCGTTTCGCGACGTGCCGCAAGGCTTCCCTGGACTGCTGGAGCGGATAGGGGACAGGCCGTTGCCGCACGCCCGCAATTACGTCGCGCTGCACGATCTGGCTGGTGGCGACATTCGCGGCGCAGCCGCCCTACGGAATTCCGGTCGGATTACACTTCGAAAGCTGGAGGTGCTTTCCAGCCTCGACCCGCGCTGGCGTCACGCGAACGCCTTGGCCCGCATTGACACACCCGCCGAGGCGATCCGCTTCAACTCGGCCGTGCAGTTCGTTCAGGAAGTGGCCTCGCGGGCGACCGACGAGGCGGTAGCCGCAGCTATCGCCAACATGACGCCTCTTTCCAGCCTCGCACCCTTGCTGGATCGGTTCGTGCGCCGCGCCGACCGTCTGCCCCAACATCCGGTCCAGGATGGAGACAACGAGCTTCGACCCTTCACGACGATGCGCGACTATGTGAACGCTGCCCGAGCATACCGGAATTGCCTTGCCGATAAGCTCGGTCATGTCGCGGCTGGCCGTCTCGCTGTCGCCGAGTTCAGAGACGAAGCGCTGCTCGAATTCCGCCCCATGACGGCCGGAGCCGGATGGATGCTCTGGGCGATCCATGGAAGCCGGAACAGCCCTGTGGCGCTCCATGTGTGCCAAGCGGCGGACGCCAAGATCGACGCGCTCGGTGTTCCGAGGCTCGCAGAGGGGCCGGGTGGGACGCCTTGGTCCAGCTTTCGCGCATTCACGCGCGAACTGGACTGGGATTAAGGGCGTGGGCGGCTCGCCATTTCAAAACCGTCCGCATATCCGGCAACCAGCGTTTCGGCGACCCCAACCACTGCATCCTTATTTCCCCTACAAGCCATCAGAACGCTCGTGATTCCGAGGTTGAGGAGCACCAAGAGTTCGAACTGATCACCAATGATTTGAATGACGTGCTTCAACTCTGTGTCATGGGCCTGGATGCCGAAATGGCGGAACATGAGATCAACGCCGAAAAACGACTCGTTGACCGTGCCACCTCGACCGCCCAAAACATGATTTGCGGCGAGAACGGCGGTTGTTATGCCGCTATAATCTACGAACGGTGGAGTCCTCCAAGGGCCGCCCGGCAAATCGTCGAAGTGGCCGTCCGCGATCCGCAGCATCACACCTGCTGGGTTCGGATCGCGCATCGCAGCGCTTTCGTTGGCCTTATCCATGGCCGTCTTCCCCTCGCTCATGACCGTCGTCGTCTCGCCCAAAGTCGAAGTCGATTGCCACGGCGAGATTGGCCTCGTTCTCGGCCCACGGGTTCATTGTGACGATGTAGCCCTCGGCGTTCACTCTCCAAAAGCCGGGGATGTATTCGATGCCGTCGTCGGCCTCGATCTGGGTCCAGATCCGATTGTTTCCGACGACGGCCAGAAAGGCAGACTCGTCAGCAGTGTGGTTGCTGAAAAGGAGGCAATCCTCGTCCCTCTTGATGATGGGCACGAACCGCTCTTCCCATTCCTCTTCGGTCAGATAGGTCATTATGCACCCCTCCCACAGGTGTCCGGGTGAAGACGGTGGAGCGGGCGATTTGAAGCTTGAGTAAGGTGCGCTGCTTGGCCGTCAAACCATGCTGCAAAGCGCTCTCGATCATCGTCTGGAACGTCGATTGTGGACCGGCATTCGATCACTGATAGTGCAGGACCGTATCGGTCCTTCCAGCGCAGATGGACGGTGAAGACGACAGATGCGCCATCGCCCAGAGCTACTGGAATGGTGATCGACGTTCGGGAGGCGAACAGGCTTGCCTGTTCCTCCTGCTCCATGGCGAGTGCGGTGAGCGATTGCTCCAGGTGCTGAACGATCTCTTCTCGCCGGGCAAAGCCAACGGTTTCCGTGCTCGGTCGGCGCAGTGCGGAGAGCAGCAGAGCTTCCACGAACTGAGCGGCATTTGCTTGAAGATGGTCAGCGCACGCCAGATCGACGTCTGCACCACGCTCCAAGAGATGATGTCGAATGATTGGGCTATCGCAAGACGCGAAGGTGGCATGAGGTGAGTAGCTGGCATTGGTCGCAGCATTGCGCTGCCAGCCGTCGCCAGATTGGCTTCGATGCATGGTTTGATCCTCTGCCGTCATGTCGTTGACGGCCGATTTGTGATTTTGCAGGAGCGCCAGAGGAATCCCCTCGAACGCAACTGCTTTCTGCCAACACCAAACCTATTAGTCAACAGTCTATCGGACAGATTACTGCAACGCGAACCTTATAACTATAGCTTAATACAAGCTTTCGGATTTTTGTTAAAGCACGGCGGACGTTGTTTATTAGACTTTTGGCGTTGGAATATCGCCCAACTATTTGCCGGGGTAGCGCAATACGCGCGGAGCTTGGCTGTGTATCCGATCAGCGACGCGGCTTGTCGTGGATAGCGCCGGGGGATGGGGGTGATGTTGACGTGCGAGCAGGTCGGTGCGAGCGGCGAACGGGGGTGTTAGGGTTGAGTTCGTCTCATGACCCGTAGAGTGCCGACGCCATAGCCGGGGCCGCCGATAAATAGTTCTACCGACTGCCAGATCAGATGGTCGGATTATCGACAGGAGCCGGGTGATCGACCTCTACGAATTCATGTTCAAGCAGCGGCTCACGACAAGTCGTAGGCACTGCTCTACCCACTGGTGCCAGATGGCACCAAACTATCTTGCGATTGGCGGCCCGTCCTATACAGCCCTAATCAACGTCTTTCGGCGTCTGGTCTCTGAAGGACGTTGGGCCACAGCGTTCCGAGTAGCACACATGATCCTGTTCGATCAGGTGCAGCGATGAGCAGCCCGGTCCCGCCATTCGACACGGCTCACAGCATCGACCTTCAAATCAAGCTCGATGATGCCACTGATGACCGTCGCCGAATCATTGCCGAATGGTGGTGCTGCGACCACGCAAACGGCCCATGGTTTAGGTCGGTGAACAAGCTGACGGGGACCGTTCGCTTCTCGTTCGAGCAGGAGAAGGACGCGATCTACTTCTGGCTAGCCAACTGACCCCTCATTAGCCCACGCCCCCGTGAGACGATCCGAGAGCCAGGGCGAACCGTCTCACAGGCATTATGATCGCCATTTGGACAGTCCGTGTCACAATGTCTGAA
>VYLC01000284.1_pt1 | contig 13469 bp, 14 predicted proteins | sample 5109531 | NCBI WGS metagenome assembly VYLC01 (sample SAMN12291787, study PRJNA351875) | freshwater metagenome | isolation source: freshwater lake | place: USA: Michigan, Gull Lake | collected 2013-08-08
CAGAACAGAGTAAATCTGTTAAGGCAGGTGCGGAACCCCGCAAGGGAAAGAAGCAGAAACCCAAATCGTGAGGTTTGGGAATCACCGTCCGTTTTACGGCGGTGAGGATGTCAATTTAGATGAAGTGTCCCTCAGCACCGAACCTCTCTGGGAAAAACAACCAATTTTAACTAGCTCCCAAGCAATTAAATTAGTGGTAGAAGTGGTTAGTATTAATTGGCAAGATGATTATGCACGCAAAGTTGAAGAATACTCATCTTTGGGTATTGCTGAATATTGGATTGTCGATTTTCGTGGATTGGGTGGCATCTCTTTTATCGGTAAACCCAAACAGCCTACCCTGACCATTTGTCAGCTAGAAGACGATGAATATCAACAAAAGTTATATCGTCTTTATGAGCGTATTAGTGCGGCAGTTTTTCCCGAATTGTCTCTCTGTCTTCTCGATATTATGCCCTAACTTTCTAGCAAAAATATGCTGACCTCTCTGCAAAATGTCCTGAGTAATCTTCGTCAATCTCCCTACAATATTTTCTTTAATCCCCTCACCAATACTGGATTAGCCATCGCCGCTATTTTAGCACTAATTGCCGATCAATTTGGCCAGGGATACTATCTAATTTTTCTGATTACTTTGGCTCTAGTTATCATCGGTATCTGGCGAGAATCTCAGAAATACGACCTCTATAAACATCAAGCGATTCCTTTACCGATAGTGATTAAAATTGCTAATCCTGCCGATAGTAATAAAGCTCTGCAATCACTTTTTAATATCATCGAAACAGAAAATAAATACAAGGATCATAAAAATAATCTCGACAAGTATCTCAATATTAGCGAAACAGATTTAATTTTTAACTATTCCTGTGATATTTATGATCAAGAAATGCTGAAAGCTTTTCTGCAAATACTACGCTATAATCTAGAGAAACTTAAGAAAAAAACTCCCAAAAATACTATTATTTATCTTGCCTATATCGGACCGATTAGCGTCGCTATTATGGTCGGTACTATTCTCGCTACCGAAGGAGTAAAAATCTTTCAATATAATAAATCTTCTGATAGTTATTATCCTGTGGTGGAAATTAGCGATCGCAAACTAAAAGAAGGTATTAAGGAATACGAAAAATTTGAGGATCCTGTCACCGAAAAAGGTCAAGATAGAGTAACTATAGCCATCGATGTTTCTTCCCATAAAATAAATCTTAATGATGAGAGTATTGAAAACTACGGCGATTTAATTTATCTGAAAAGTAAAGGCAGTGGTACAATCGAAAGAAATGAAGATTGGCTACAATATTCTAGAGAAATCTTTACCACTATCAACAGCACTCAACAAAACAACTATCAAGAGATTAAGCTAGTTTATTCTATACCTATAACTTTGGGAATACGGTTCTTCGGTTTGTGTTATGCAATAGAGGGGGGTTATAAGGGATGAAACCCTTATATAGAAAGACATTGCTTCGATTTTTGCCAATTGTTTTCGATCTAGAACGAGCTAAATGTCCGTTCAACAATACTGGCCAATTCTCCTAACTCAATACGAAAATTCTACCTACAGAAATCTTATTAATCTTCAGGAATTTAAACTTTATCGAGGACAATAAAGATAAAATGACCTATACTGTAATTACCTTTGCTCCTGTGCAAGGATTCATCGAAAAATCCCGTAAACTAAGAGATTTATACGGTGGTTCTTTTTTATTATCCTATCTTGCCGATGCTATCTGTCAGGCAGCGGATCAATATCCTGAATGTAGCCTTATTTCTCCCGCTTTAATTGAGGTTAAAAGAGGAACTCCCAACCAAATCTTAATCGCGGGTAATTTTCCCAAAAAAGAGGCCGAACAAGTCTTCAATGACTCATGGCAAAAAGTAGTTAATAAGTGTCGGGTTTGGATTGAACAAAATCTGCCACAATACAATTATACTTGGCGACGAGAATGGAACCTATGGATTAATCATACTTGGGAATTCTTCTGGGTGCAAGAAGACTCGATCGATTGTGCGTTTAAAAGTCTGCAACAGAAAAAATATCAACGGGATTGGACGGGAATTAATTGGCAAGGAGAAAGTTCTAGCTTATCTGGTTCTGATGCCATTGTTTGGTATGGAATGACGGATCAAACCCATCCTTTATATTCTAGTATCTCCCAACAAAATCAGCAAATCACCGAATTTTATCAGCAATTAAGTCAAAAACTTTCTGAGGCTATTCTCGATGAAAACGAACGTCTTAGCATTCCCGAATTAGTCAAACGCATGATTACATTATATGATATTGGCAAGCCTTTAAACCTAGAACTTCCTAAAAAATTTGTAGAACTAAATCGCTACGAGGAAAAATTCTATACAGGATGGTTTCAAGGGGACGGTGACGGGATGGGAACCTACCTAAAAAATCTGTCCATCTCCTCAAGAAAAGAATTTAGTCAAAGAATGCGACAATGGGGAGAAGAACTAGAAAATTATCTTAACTTTGGTCGCATTATTTATGCGGGAGGAGATGACTTTTTAGGAGTTTTGTTTCGACAAAAATCAGAACCAAAATTAACCCTACAAGATTGTCTCTATTGGTTTGATAAATTTCATCGAGAAATCTGGCCAAAACATGGTTATTCTCAGGATATAACTGTTAGCGTCGGTTTCGTTTGGGCAGCTTCAGGAGTTCCTCAGCGAGACATATTGCAACATTGCCGCGAAGCCGAAAAATCCGCTAAAAATCAAGGTAAAAATCGTCTAGCTGTGCGAATCCTTTTTAACAGTGGTAACTATTTAGAGTGGGTTTGTCCGTGGCAAAACTTAAAAGATATCCTCGATAGTTATTGCGATCGCAGTGGAGGTAAAAACTGGACACATTTCTATAATGATATAGCAACTTTAGAAAATCGCCGCGCTTTTACCGATGATAATCATCATATTACCAATGCAGTTTTTAACCTTTATTTTAATCAAAATATACCCATCGATATCACCTCTCACCAAGATAAAAATAACTGGGTAATTAACCTCTCCAAAGTTGCCAATCATCTCACCTAAAAATAGAAAAATGCTGCCATATCTGATCATAATTAAACCTTTGGGATTTCTCTACGGTAGCGCCGGTCCCTTTCTCTCTCCAGAAAATCTAGTCGGACGTTCAGGAAATCGTTTTCCTCCCACTGCTGCCACAGTTTCGGGACTATTTGCTCACAGTAATCCCACCAATGTTCGCGATTTACAAATTGCTGGCCCTTTTTGGGCAAACAGTGAACAACCAGATAACTTTTTTGTCCCCACTCCCTTTATTTATCTAGCGAAAAAACCCCTAGCAAATTATTTTCAAGACCAAGAAAGTAACGACAATGGGAAAATTCAACACACCTTAATATGGCAAGAAAAATGGCAAGAGAAAGACGGTAAACAAATTGAGGGAAAATTCGATCGAGATAGTTGGATTCCTATCAACCAATGGTATAATCCTCAAAAAGCCTATTGTTCCCCGTGGCAATATCATCCCCATCTCCATCCGCGTTTGTTAGAGGAGCAAAGAAAGGTAGAAACCGGGGAATTATTCCTCGAAAATGCCGTCCAGTTACATCCAGATGCTTGTCTAGTTTATTTGGCTAATCAACCCCTAGAAAATGGCTGGTATCGCTTTGGTGGTGAATCCCATCTAGTGGAAATTAAATCACTTGAATTAAGCAGCCATCTACAGACTTTATTTAATCAAGATGTCGGTCAATATTTTGCCCTCATTACTGCCGCAATCTGGGGAACAAATCGCCTATCAACTCGCAATCCCAGCGATTGGGAATTAGAAACCCTCAACACCGAAAGACCAATAACCTATCGTTATCGATTCGGAGGAAAAGATAAATTTAAGCGCTTATCTAGGGGACGCTATGCAGTTCCCGCAGGAACAGTTTATCGCTTAAAAAACCCCTTACCATCTTGGCACAATTGGCAGGAATCTTGGTTCCCCACCGAAGGAGTTTCCCTCAAACGTTGGGGCTGCGGATTAGCTTTACCCTTAGAAAATATTGCCAAATAAAGCCTATAATTATTGAGTAGGGTAAATTAGACGAGAATAACTGATACTAAATCCGTTGAGTATAGGCTACATATCAGGACAGGCACTCATGCAAAAGGTTGAATAAATAATCAGTTTTTAATAACCAGATTTAGTATGATAGCTATGGCAAAACTAAAAACCAGATTTCCTCGAAAAGCTTTATTAGGTTATCGAAAAAGTGGTAATAATCAAAGCTCACAAATTAGCGAAAATAAAATGCTGCGTATGTTTTTAGATTTTTTGGTAGAAGATGCCTTTAAAAACCCTTCTTCTCTTACTCCTTATACAGAGGAAATGGCTAAAGAAATGGATGAATTATTAAAGGGTGTTGAAATTGATTGGGACTAAAGCATCTCAGAAAAAACCCTGTAGAGTTTTGCGCTGCCCTAATATCCTAAATACCACCATAAAATATTAACAAAATCTTAGAAAATCCTGACATTAATGTTAACCTAGTTTAGAATAATCCCTAAGCATCTAAAATACTCACTTTTACCCAAAAATGTATCATAAAAGTTATGGCATACTTGAAACCCTAGCACCGCTTCATGTGGGAGCAACCGCAGGAGAAGAAACAGGTAATCTTAACCTCATTTTTCGCGATCAATTTACCCAAACAGCAATTATCCCCGGTAGTTCTATTCGCGGCCGTTTTCGTGCCGATATGAACAATATAGATGAAAAACGTACATGGTACGGACACGAAGCAATCCCAGGACAAGAAGACGGAGGAACCACCGAAGCAAAAGTTAAATTTGAATATGCTTCCCTCGTTTGGTTGCCGGTATTTTGTCCAGGACAGCCGATAGTTTGGGTCACTTCTCCCCTATTATTAAAACGCTACAAACAAATCACGGGAATCTCTGCAAAAGTACCCAATCCTTATACTGCTTCCCCTAGCTTACAAGCGCGAGTAGTGCAGGGAGTTAACCGCAATAGCAAAGTTTTATTTTTTAACTTAGGATTTCTCGAAATTGAACACTTAGAGGAGCTTTCTTCGTGGATTCCCTCGCAAGCGGATTTAAAAGCTTCTCAATTAGTCGTCGTTGATGATAACGATATATCCATGCTGCACGATATGGCACTCTACCGACAAAGCCGGGTTAAACTACTAGAAGATCAGAAAAAAGTCGATACAGAAAAGGGAGCTTTTTTCAATGTGGAAGCTTTACCCGTGGGTAGTGTTTTAGTTTTTCCCATTGCTGCCAAAGAAAGAGGATGGCAACCTTTTGGAGAATCGGTAAACCAAAAAGAATTATATTTCGGAGGATTAGAATCCATCGGTTTTGGTCGTTGCCAAGTTACTATTTTAAACTACGCTAATCAATAATTACATTTTATCTAATATTATGGCTTGGAAAGAATACAATCTCGATCGCATTGCTCAGAAATTAGTTCTGGCTGCCAAACTACGAGACCGAGATTCTCTCAATCAATCTTTTAAAATGCGTGAATCCGTTTCCTATGGACTAGAAAGATTTTGGGGTGAGCATCTGCGCTTACAATCCAAGGAACCCAATAAAGCACAATACTGGAAAGAAACTTGGGATAAATTAGTCGAAACCATGGCAGAAGCTGGGATTCCCATCCCTAACGATACCGTACAGGTAAATGATACCAAATCCGTTCAAGCAATGGCAGAAAAACTCTGGGAATTAAAGCTAGAAGACCAGAGAATTACCCTCGCTGTTTTAACGCAACTATGCGATTGTTTAGTTTGGTGGACCCAAAGATATAAAGGAACAAAGGAGCGATAAATTATATGGTTAATATTCCCGATATTGGTAACAAAATTCCCCTGATGTTTCGCGCACAAACCAAAGGGCGATCGCAATTACAATATATTGATTCTGAAAAAGATGAAAATCATAGCCAAAGATGGGTAAAAGAATGGATAGAAAGGGTCGATGAAAATTCTCCCCAATTTGGTGAGGAAGTAAAGACCAAAGAATATCAAATCTCGTGGCGATTCGTCACTAATGGGGGACAAGATGAAGGAATAATTCGGCCTGTAATGGGTGCTTATGGCATACCATTTTATCCCGGTTCCAGCATGAAAGGAGCCTTTTGTCAAGCTTGCACCCCCGAACAAAAACAACGTTATCACCTCGAAAAAGATAGCGATAACCCTAGTCTTTTGCGCTTCCATGGCGGTTATCCCGTTAATGATTGGACGGAAAATCTTTTAGATATTGTTCACCCGCAACAGGGATGGCAAGTAAAAACCCAAAACACTCGACAAAAACCCGGTGGAGAAAGTGGTTTTGCTTTAATTTCCCTCTATCAACCTACCCTAAAATTTGGCATTTCTAGCTTAATAGAACAACCGGATTGGGAGGAGATTTGGACTATCTGGGAAAGAGCTTTAGAATCTGGTCTAGGATGCCGTGTTAGTAGCGGTTACGGCTTGCCAAAACACATTAAACCTTCAAAAGAACCTTTATATAAATGTTTTCTGAAAGGGCAAGGAATGGCTCCTAAAAGCCTCGATGGTGAAAAGGAATTTCGACCCAATATTTTTCGAGGAGCAATTCGCAGTCATGCCTTGCGTATTTTTGGCGGTTTAACTGATGCTAAAAATGCCGAAAAATTAGTTAATCAGCTATTTGGAGGAATTGACAGAGAAGCAACCCAAGGTTTACTAGCGATCGATTTTCGTGTCAATTCTCTAGAGTTAGGAACCTTTACCAATGGTTACAACGAACCCACCTACACAGTAACAGGAGAATTGCGCTGGATTATCACCCAATCTCTCCCCGAAAACCAGCAAGAATGCTTAAAAAAATTAATTCGTTTCCTCACTCGTTTTGCCATGTTATTAGGAGGATTTGGTAAATCGTGGCGACGAGCAGATCATAGTATTTTCTATGAGGATTATTATCCCAATAAACCCTTAATTGGCTGTCATTGGCAATGGGGGGATAAAAGTTCTTTAATCAACGATAATAAAGTCAGAGATTTAACTCATGTTCATCCCTTTATCAAAGATGTTCGCACTATTGCTAAAGAATGGATGACCTTACAAAATATCCCCATCACTCCCGATAATAGTGCTAACTGGCGAGAAAGTTGGCATCCTAAAAAAGTCGAGGTTTGGGGAAGAATTGCTGAAGACAAAGATGATTCCCTAGCCATCAAATGGCTTCACAAAGCCTATCAAAAACTGGATAATTTAAGTATCTATAAAACCTCGGTGACAGGAAGTATCAATCAAATTGGTCGTCTTTGGCATCGAATGTATCCCCAAAATAATCATCAATACCTAGAATTGTTAACAATTTTTCCTGATGACTCTGATGATTGTGCTTATTTTCTAGGTTTTCTAGACGAGAATAATGGTAAAGAGAGCAAATTTCAAAAACTTTGGCCGAAATAATCCCGTTCAAAGTTAAGTACCGCGCGCAAAATTAATTACACATTTCGATAAAGCTTTTGCCTTTTACCTCGACCAGATGCGGAAACTATACGCTAAAGTAGTAGAAAGGGTCAATCCTCAAGAGGATGATGTACGCTTCTATGGGATTTCCGAAGAAGCAGTCTCTAGGGTGTTGGTAATTGGAGGTTCTCCTCCTCAACCACCCCCAACTATTTATATCATCTAGCTTGTCCAAGAACTCTTGGCTGAAAATCGATGCAGCCTCTCCCCGACTCCCAAAACCCCGATTCTCTGGTACCCTATGCATTGCAGGTGCGTCGATTTGGGTGTCTGTCTTCCCCTCTCGATAAGGCTTTCCAAGGGGTACTCCTTACCTATTAGGTCAAATAGGATTAGTTGGAAACTCCGTCACACCAAATGTAGTAACGGGCTCGAATACCTTACCTATTAGGTCAAATAGGATTAGTTGGAAACGTCATTACCACTACATCTTGTGTTGTGCCGTGACACCAAACCTTACCTATTAGGTCAAATAGGATTAGTTGGAAACGCCCCAAAGGGAACCGTTTCATCCCAACCTGACTTGTTCACAGGCCTTACCTATTAGGTCAAATAGGATTAGTTGGAAACACACTTTCAAGCTTGTGATACATTGTAGCTGCAGTAACTACCTTACCTATTAGGTCAAATAGGATTAGTTGGAAACGTTCTTCTGTTCCGGGGGGGATGTCCCACGCTGGTTGTCCTTACCTATTAGGTCAAATAGGATTAGTTGGAAACTTTAAAAGCATCAATAGGTTTAGAGCTGCTATAAGCAGCATCCTTACCTATTAGGTCAAATAGGATTAGTTGGAAACAAAAATCCGAAGTAGCTTGTTTCCTTGCTAACTGGAACTCCAGTCGGCAACCTTACCTATTAGGTCAAATAGGATTAGTTGGAAACGTGCCCCCGTTAGCGATACACCCCTTTTCCAGCAAGAGCTGGCCTTACCTATTAGGTCAAATAGGATTAGTTGGAAACGATGCGACCTCCAACCAAGCCAGAATGCCGAATGGAGGAACCCCTTACCTATTAGGTCAAATAGGATTAGTTGGAAACGAGAAAAACGCCGCGCGATTTTGTTCAGCCGCGATTTTTTCTTCCTTACCTATTAGGTCAAATAGGATTAGTTGGAAACGCGACTACCTCAGGCTTGCGCCCAAAGCGACGGACTAACACCACCTTACCTATTAGGTCAAATAGGATTAGTTGGAAACGCCAGTATATTGCCCGTCAACCAAGCTAGATAAAAAGCCGCAACCTTCCCTATTAGGTCAAATAGGATTAGTTGGAAAACAGAAAAAGGGTTTCTTTTAGAAACCCTTTTTCTAATAAATTGTGTAAAATATATCTTGACAAAAATCGATAAAAATGTTAGAACCTAACGGCAATCTTCGCTTTATTGCATGAGTAGAAAACGGGTTTCTCCGAGAAACCCCTTTTCTGCGATCGCTGGTCAAGGAAAAACCCGATAATTTCCCCTATTCCCTGGGATCAAAATCTGGCAGCGTCCCCAGCTTGCGAATGGTTACTTTAACATCCATAGACAAAAAGTCATCGGCATCACCAAACCAAGAACCGGAAAGAGGAATGATTTGACCGGGATGACATCCTCACCGTCCGTTTTACGGCGGTGAGGATGTCAACCTGATTATCCTTGATAATAAGCTGGTTATAATTAAATTGAAGATGGATACCCCCTTGATAAGGGGAGTATCTGACAATTTTTAACACCCACCCACTCAGTCACTGATAACTGATAACTGATAACTGAAATGACCTTTGACCCGTTCCTCGATCCAGCTTGGAATACCGAAGACCTAGAACAAGCGCTTCGAGGTGTCGGCACTATTCAAGAAGAACTCAACTATAATCAGGCGCGCAATTCTCTGAGCAAACTTGTTGAGCGTCTGGATCTTACCTCGATCGAGAAAATTGGTCTAGAAGCGGAGATTGAGCGCCTAGTGGGACTGCTAGAAAAACTCGATCGATCCCTGATTCAAATTGCCGCTTTTGGTCTGGTGGGCCGGGGAAAATCCTCGATTTTAAATGCTCTGGTCGGTCAAGAAATCTTTACAACCGGTCCTCTACACGGAGTTACCCGCACCATTAAAGGGGTAAATTGGCAGTTAAGCAGCGATGATACTTTCCCCAATCTAGCGCGTCTGACCCTGAACGGCCATGGTAATGCTCAGGTGCAATTGCTTGATACTCCCGGTATTGATGAGGTAGATGGGCAAACGAGGGAAATTCTCGCCTGTCAGGTGGCGCAACAGGTGGATTTAATCCTTTTTATCATCTCCGGTGATATGACCAAAGTGGAATTTTCCGCCCTGGCCAAGTTGCGGGAAGCGGGAAAACCGATGATTTTGGTCTTTAATAAAATCGATCAGTATCCCGAAGTCGATCGCCTCGCTATCTATGAGAAAATCGCCTCAGAACGGGTGAAAGAATTACTCTCCCCCGATGAGATTGTTATGGTGGCGGCCTCTCCCCTCCTGGCGGAGATGGTTAAAGGGCAGGATGGGCGGCTAAAAACGCAACGATTTCGAGGAAAACCCCAGATAGAAGCCCTGAAACTCAAAATTTTGGAAATTCTAGAGCGAGAGGGTAAATCGCTGGTAGCACTCAATTCTATGCTGTATGCAGACGAGGTAAACGAGCAAATTGTCGCCCGCAAAATGGCTATCCGTGATCGCGGTGCTAATCAATTGATTCAAAAAGCAGTGATGATCAAAGCATCGGCGATCGCTCTTAATCCGGTGACGGTGTTGGATCTGTTTACGGGAGCAGTTATCGATCTGGCTATGATTCTCGCTCTTTCTCGCTTATACGGCATCGATTTAACTCGTCAGGGGGCGATCGCTCTTTTACAAAAAATTGCCCTCAATATGGGAGGCATTAGTGCCAGCGAATTTTTAGCGGTTTTGGGCTTAAGTTCCCTCAAAGGACTGCTTGGCCTCTCGATTCCTGCCACTGGCGGCATTTCTCTCCTTCCCTATACTTCGATCGCCCTAACTCAAGCGGGAGTCGCCGGTGTATCCTGTTACGCGATCGGCCAAGTGACGAAAACCTATCTCGCTAATGGGGCCACTTGGGGACCCGATGGCCCGAAGGCAGTGGTAGCCAGTATTCTCGATTCCCTCGATGAAACCTCGATTCTCAACCGGATTAAGCGGGAATTAGGCTCAAAATTGGGGGGTGGGGGACTTTTCAGTGATCAGTAAACAGTAATCAGTAATCAGTAAACTGAAGGCAATAGGCAACAGGCAATAGGCTCCAAGAAAGAATCTGGCAATTCTCCTACCTAAAAAGAAGGTTAGAAACTGAGTAGATTCAGGCTTTTAGCTTAACAAATTTGGTTTTAGATTCGGCCCTTGTGAACTGAAAACTCAAATCTGATCACTGATAACTGATCACTGATAACTGATCACTGACTAGATCAATCCAAGAAATGCTTACTATGGACGATCGCCGCTATAATAACTACTGACCCTTGAATTTGATAGATCAGACGATAGGAGTAGGCAGACTTTTCTCGGATGGTATCATCGCTAAATTCGGCGCATTTTTTCGCTTCTAGGGGACAATTTTCTAAAGAATAGCTGATATCAAGAATTCGGCGCACGACGGCCGCCGCGTAGGAAGGGGAATCCCGACTAATATAAGATGCGATCGCATCCACGTCTTCAATTGCTTTGGGCGACCAGACAAGGCGATAATTCACTCGATCAGCCATTTGTTTAAAAGACCCTCAACTTCTTCTTGGGGGATTGTATTCTCTAGAGAGCCAGCGTTCAAACTTTGACGCACCTTCTCTAGAACGTATAAATGATACTGAATATCTTCAATTGAACAATCATCTGGTAATTGATTCAAGAGGGATTCAACTTTTTGTCTAATGCTATTCATACAAGTTTGACCGAAGTTTTTAAGGAAAAGTATAAATTTAAGTTATCTATCAACTATCATCTATCATTTATCATCGGATAGAAAATTATAGTTACGCATCCTATCTTATGCCATAGTCCCCAGAAAAGCGAGAAAAAGTTAAGAATAGATAAAGCAATTATCTAGCTTTTGTAACATTGGGGCGGGGATACTGCCAAGAATACTTAATAATTCTCCTATCTGCTCAATCTCCGCGACTTTTAGGGATTATTGACCAATAACCATCTAGCGGCCACAAGACCCCCCCAATCGCAGAAATTTTTTGTTACATTAGTTTACAGTTCCCTCAACGCCCCAGTGGGTTATTAATTTTAATGTCTTCTTCGGTTCCTTCGTCGGATTTTATACCCTCAATCGGTCAAGAAACAGAAATCTTTAACTGGGCAAAATCCCATTATCGTAACCATACCTTTGCCAAAGATGAAAGAGTAGCCACGCGCCCCGGACTGTTATACTTTGTGGAATCTGGGGCGATTCGTATTCTTGGTAAGGCACAAGTTAACGTTATTGACCAAAAATCCCCCCGTCAACTACCTATTGCCGATAGTGAGGAAGTATTTCTCGGTTTTGTGGGTGCAGGTCAACCTTTTGAGATTGTTTCTCAATTTCCCTTTCAATTACAAGCCCAAGCTCATCTAGACGAGACCGAGTTAGTCTGGTTATACTGGGAAGACCTAGAACAATGGCCGCAATTGCGATCGGCTGTTATGGAAACTTTTCGCCATCAATACCAGCGTAAGTTATTTTGGTTGAGTATTCTCGGTCAAAAACGCTCCCTCGATCGATTAATGGGGTTCTTGGTTTTATTATTGGAAGAATACGGTCAACCTTGTGTGGAAGGCTATTATCTTCCCTATCCCCTAACTCACGCTCAAATTGCCAGCGCCATCGGCACTACCAGAGTAACAGTAACAAGATTAATCGGTAAATTGCGACAACAAAATTCGATCTTTTTTAAGCAAGATAATCTTATCGGATTGCCCAGTTTATTTTTAAGTCAGAATTAATTTTTCTGCTGCTGGCCTTGCTGACTCAAGGTATCAATAAGTAATAGGATGAAATTAACTTCTTGGTTAGGAAAGGCAGAAGGCAAGAGCTAGAAAGCTAGTTTGGCTCCAGGTTTTAAAAACCCCACACAAGAAGATTCCTATCACAAATCAGCAACGCCAGAAATCTATTATGACCGCACAAACCCCGCCATCGCTCTCCGTTCTCTACGAGGAAGATTTTGTTCTCTGGACAGAAAAAACCGCCGAACTGTTAAAGCGAAAAGAGTTTGACAGGGTGGACTGGGAAAATCTGATCGAGGAAGTCGAATGGATGGGAAAAAGTGAGCGCCAGGCCGTAGAAAGTTTATTAACTCAACTATTAATTCATCTTTTAAAACTGAGTTATTGGGCAGCGGAAAGAGAACGAAACGCGCGTCATTGGCTAGGAGAAATCGCCACTTTTCGAGTGCAACTGCAAAAAAAGATGAAAACCCCAACGCTGAAAAATCATGCCATCAATTCCTTCGGGGAGGCCTATTCAGACGCGAGACAAACCCTAATTGATGGGAGAATTGTCGATAAAAATACAATTCCCCTAGAGTCTATATTCACTCTCGAACAAGTATTAGACGGGGATTGGTTCCCCATCGATATCGCACCTTTTCTTAGTTAAGACCCACATTCCGCACTTCACTAAGTAGCATAGTAGTAGTATGTAAATTTATAGCCAAGGGCAATCACTCTGGCAATAAACATCCGTATTTTTTAGGCAATACTTTTCGTAGTACGGATTAGAGAATGTCAATATTAGTGTATTTAGGCGCAAGAAAATAGAGGAATCAAAATAATCCCCTCAATAGTTAATCAATTATCATCAACCCAATTTACCTAGAGAAAATGAAAATTATAGATAATATTTTTGACAATAAGAAGGCAGAAATTCGGCTCTTCTGGTTTATGTGTGGAAACGATGTCTATACTGATAGAATATCCGCAAAATAGCCCTAAAAGTCTTGCCCGATAAGCATTTCACGATTCCATAAGCAAAAATTATCA
>VYLC01000103.1_pt1 | contig 13257 bp, 2 predicted proteins | sample 5109531 | NCBI WGS metagenome assembly VYLC01 (sample SAMN12291787, study PRJNA351875) | freshwater metagenome | isolation source: freshwater lake | place: USA: Michigan, Gull Lake | collected 2013-08-08
AAACTAATAAAACGAAGAGGCTATGGCTTTAGAAACTTTCGGAATTTTTGGGTTAGAAGTATGTTGTCTTGGCATCTTGTCTGTTGATTTAGCATAAAGGGTAACGAAGAGCCACAATGTTTCGCCACACGGAATAGCAATAATCCACTTCCGCAACCAATTTCTAATACTCGTTGCGGTGGTTGATTTCCTAAAATTCGGCTCACCGTCTGATCAACCCATTCCCGCATTTCTGCTGCAGGAATAGCTTGTCCAGTATAACTACTATTCCAACCACTAATATTAAAAGTGGGGTCCTCGGTTTGAGGTTGGGGTTTACTGTAGGATTCTTCGTAAATTTTTTGCCAATCACTAACATATTCACTCTGCCATTGAGCAAGCTGTTCAGGCAATACTTGATCCTTGAGAGCCGGAACTAAGTAGGCTACTAAATTAGTATTAAGCTGGTCATGATCATGATCACTTGTCTGATCAGCGCGAGCTATCACAACCGCTTCTTGTACTAGGGGATGTTGGCTCAAAACTGCTTCAATTTCCCCTAATTCGAGACGGAAACCCCTTACTTTAACCTGATTGTCAATTCGTCCCAGATATTCAATTCTTCCATCAGGTAAATAACGAGCTAAATCTCCTGTTTTGTATAATTTTGACCATTGATTGCCCCCCTTATTAAGGGGGGTTGGGGGGATCAGACCCTGCTCCTCAAAAGGACTAGGAATAAATTTCTCTTGTGTCAATTCTGGACGATTCAAATAACCTCTGCTTTACTTGCCATAATTTGACTCGTAATACTGAACCATTAGCTAAATCAAAGGGTTCGGAGGCCGCTTCTATCAACAGTTGCTCTACTTGCAGAGGCTGGCTTTGTACTACGGGTAAGGTAAAGTTGACATTAGAAGCGATCGCTTGTATTGGTTGATTATCTTTGAGTTTAAACTGAGTCCGTAGGGGTTCATGGCGTTGAATAATTGCTTGGAAAGCTTTTTCTAAGGCTTTAATATTGAGATTTCCGCGCAAACGCATCGTTAAATCAATAGTATAAGCACCACTTTCTCCTTCTAATTGATTCACAAACCAGAGACGTTCTTGCGCCCAGGATAAGGGAATATCATCCTCTCGATTAACGGGTACAATTGATGGTAGCTTTAACCCTAAACCTGTTTGCAGTTCTTTTAAAATTACCGCACTTAACTGAGCAATGGTTGGGGATTCAAACAGATAACGTAGGGGTAAAGCAATTTCAAAAGCTTCCTGACACCGAGAGATAACCTGGGTAGCTAAGAGGGAATGTCCCCCCAGTTCAAAGAAATTATCCTCAATACTGACTCGTTCTAATTTCAGTACCTCGGCCCAAATCTGCGCTATTTTTTCTTCAATGGGATTACGGGGAGCGATATATTCACCTTGGCTCTGTAAATCGGGAACAGGTAAAGCACGACGGTCGATTTTGCCATTAGGAGTTAAGGGGAAAGTATCAAGCAAAACAAAAGCCGTTGGGACCATATAATCAGGTAATTTTGCTCGCAAAAATTGCCGTATTTCGTTAATTGTCAGGTTGATTTCGGGTTGCAGTACAACGTAAGCAACTAGACGTTTATCCCCCAGATTATCTTCACGAACAATCACACAAGAAGACTGTACTGCCTGATTTTGGTTGAGTAAGGCTTCGATTTCTCCTAATTCAATACGGAAACCCCGGATTTTTACTTGATTGTCAATCCGTCCTAAATATTCGATTTTACCATCAGGTAAATAACGGGCTAAGTCTCCCGTTTTATAGAGACGAGAATCTGGATAATTACTAAAAGGATTAGGAATGAATTTTTCTTGGGTTAATTCAGGACGATTAAGATAACCTCGCGCTAATCCCATACCCCCAATATGTAATTCTCCTGGAACACCAATCGGGACAGGTTGTAAATGGCAGTCTAAGATATAAACTTGGGTGTTAGCAATGGGACGACCAATAGTGACTTTTAGAGTTTCATCTGTCCATTTTTCTACCGTAGCACAAACGCTGGTTTCTGTTGGACCATAAGCATTAAAGAAATTTCTACCCGTAGCCCATTGTTTGATTAATTCTTCTGAACAAGCTTCTCCTCCCACAATAATTGTTTGTAACTCTGGGATTTCTTCTAGGGGCAAAGCTGCTAAGGCTGACGGCGGTAAAGTAATATGGGTAATAGCATAATCTTTTAATCGCCCCATTAATGGCAACCCGGGCATTAAAGCATCTTTGGTGTCTAAATAAAGGGTCGCACCTGCTCCCATGGCCAGGATAATTTCCCAGATAGAAGCATCAAAATTGAGGGAAGCAAACTGGAGAATGCGAGAGTTTGACTGTAAGTTAAACGTTTTAATTTGCGCTTGCGCTAGGTTAAATAGTCCCCGATGTTCCACCATTACCCCTTTGGGTTTTCCTGTAGAACCAGAGGTATAAATGAGATTAGCTAAATTATTGGCCGTTACTACTCCTGTTAGGTTATCTTGGCTATTTTGGTTAATTTCTTCCCTAATCTGCTCTAACAAGATTAGCGGTGCTTGATGTTTGGGTAATTTATCGATTAATCCCTCTTGAGTGAGCAATAATGACAGTTGAGCATCAGCGATGGCAAATTGTAGCCGTTCACTGGGATAATCTGGGTCGAGAGGTAGATATGCACCACCCGCTTTTAATATCCCCAATAATCCGACAATCATCTCTAAGGAACGCTCAAGGGAAATACCGACTAAAGTATCAGCTTTTACGCCTAATTTTTGCAGATAATGGGCTAATTGATTAGCTCGACAATTTAATTCATTGTAGGTTAATTGTTGCTGGGAACAGACCACCGCTACCGCGTCGGGCGTGCGTTTTACTTGTTCCTCAAATAATTGATGAATACACTTATACTCAGGATAGTCAACTTGAGTATTGTTCCACTCAATTAATAACTGATTAGTTTCGCTTTCTGTCAATAAGGGTAATTGGGAAATCCGGGCTTGAGGATTAGCCGCAATTCCCCCTAATAAGTTGAGAAAATGCCCTGATAATCGCTCAATAGTGCTACTCTCAAACAAATCAGTATTATATTCCCAGACACCTTTTAAGCCATCATCCGTGTTAACCATTGCTAAGGTTAAATAAAATTTAGCTGTGGTATTTTCCGGTGGCAAATCTGTCACCGTTAATCCCGTCATTGCAATCTCAGATTTTGGTGTATTTTGCAGTACAAAAGCGACTTGAAATAGGGGAGTATGGCTCAAATCCCGTTCCGGTTGCAACGCTTCGACTAACATTTCAAAGGGTAAGTCTTGATGCGCGTAAGCATCCATGGTCACTTCCCGAACACGGGTTAATAACTGACTAAAACTCGGATTATCTGATAAATCCGTCCGCATCACTAAAGTATTCACAAAAAAGCCGATTAAACCCTCAATTTCGCTGCGATTACGGTTAGCAATGGGAGTTCCTACCAAAATATCACCGGAACCTGTATAACGATACAGTAAAGCATCAAAAGCAGCCAACAGCGTCATAAATAATGTCACCCCTTGTTGGTGACTCAATTCAGTCAAAGCTTGGCTAAGTTTGGGGGAAAGGGAAAATTCTTGCTGAGTACCGACAAAGCTTTGCACCGCAGGTCGAGGATGGTCTGTGGGAAGAGATAATAAAGAAGGTGCAGCTGTTAGTTGATTTTGCCAGTAATTTAATTGAGTTTGCAGGACATCCCCTTGTAACCATTGTTTTTGCCAGAGTGCAAAATCTGCATACTGAATCGGTAAGGGAGCTAAATTTGCGGGTTGATTCTGCACATAAGCATTATATAAGCTGGTCAATTCGTGAATAAATACTTCGATTGACCAACCATCACTAATAATGTGGTGCATACACACTAACAAGAGATGTTCCGTCTCAGATAGCACCCCTAAAGTGATTCTGATTAAGGATTCTTTGGCTAAATCAAAGGGTTGAGTCGCTTGTTTTTGCTTTAATTGCTGTGTTTTTTCTGCTTGTTCATGGACGGTTAAATCCTCTAAATTAACGACTGATATTCCCTCCCTTGTTGTTTGAATAACTTGAGTCGGTTGTCCATCAATCGTGACAAAATTAGTCCGTAATACCTCGTGGCGATCGCAAATTTCTTGTAAACTTTGTTCTAAGGCCTTTTGATTGAGGTTGCCTCGGAAATGCAACACCATCGGTATATTATATAAAGCGCTATTTGGTTGCAATTGATCTAAAAACCATAAACGCTGTTGAGCAAAAGATAGAGGTAGTTCTGTATCCTTAGTTCTCGGTAAAATGGGGGGTACTGTTAGAGTGAGATTTTGCTGCTGTAGTTGTCCAATAAGATGCGCTAATTCGGCTACCGTAGCTGCACCAAATAAACTCCGCAAAGGTAGTTCTATTTTAAATAAACTCCGAATCCGCGAGACTAATTGAGTTGCGAGGAGAGAATGGCCGCCAATTTCAAAGAAATTATCATAAATTCCCACTGGCTCTACTTTGAGTATTTCTGTACAAATTTGCACCAACATCTCTTCAATTCCATTGCGTGGTGCTACATATTGATCCCGGCGATTCCCTATTTTATCTGGTGCGGGTAAAGCGCGACGATCTACCTTACGATTAGTAGTAAGGGGTAAAGATTCCAGAAAAACAAAAGCTTGAGGAACCATATATAGAGGCAATTTACTGGACAGAAACTGACGCAGTTCACTAATCATCGGTATCCGTTCGTAATGAGCTACTATGTAGGCGACTAAATATTTATCCCCCGGAGTATCTTCGCGAATAATCACACAAGATGTTTGTACATCAATATTTTGGTTAAGTACCGCTTCAATTTCTCCTAACTCAATACGGAATCCGCGAATTTTAACCTGATTGTCAATCCGGCCAAAACATTCAATATTACCATCGGGTAAATAACGCGCTAAATCTCCCGTTTTATACAAACGATTGAAAGCTGCATTAGCAAAGGGATTGTTAATAAATTTTTCAGCAGTTAATTCGGGACGATTCAGATAACCCCGCGCTAAACGAACACCGCATAAATGCAATTCTCCCTTAACTCCAATGGGTACAGGTTGCAGATTTTGATCCAGAACATAGGCTTTTGTGTTAGCAATGGGACGACCAATCAGCACCGAATTGATTTTCTCTGACTGATAATCTAGCAAGTCATGAACTATGGCGGTTACAGACGCTTCTGTGGGTCCATAGACGTTGATACATTGAACCCGTTTCCCGACCATTTGTCGCCAAATATTGACGGTTTCTGGTAACACTGCATCCCCTCCCACAGCGACAACCCGCAGACTGGATGGTACAGCAGCTAATGATTGGGAAACGGCGAGCGCCCATTCATGCCAATAGGCGGGGGTAATATTTAAAACGGTGAGCCTTTCTTGTTCGATAAAATTGGCAAAATCAGTCAAAGTTGCAAACATTTGCCCTGGTCTTAAAACCACTGTGCCACCTTTTAACCAGGTGGGAAAAATTTCTTCCGCAGCGACATCAAAACCAAAGGAAGCAAACTGTAAAACGCGATCAGATTCTGTTAAACCGAATACTTCACTAATGCCCCAACTATGATTAACTAAGGCTGCGTGAGTTAACATCACTCCTTTAGGTTTACCCGTTGAACCAGATGTATATAATAGGCATAGTAGATTTTCTGAAACCACTTCACTGAAGGGATTTTCTGGACTTTGAACTGTCAATATCTCCGCTAATTTATCTAAGACAATTACTCCCACATCTTCTACGGGCAAAGAATCGAGTAAACTTTCTTGAGTTAGCAGTAGAGAAATTTGGGCATCTTCTGCCATATAAGTCAACCGTTGCTGGGGATAATCTGGGTCTAAAGGTAGATAGGCTCCCCCAGCTTTGAGAACTGCTAATAATCCGACAATAACTAACAGCGACCGCTCTAGATAAATGCCAACTAAAACTTCTGAATTTACTTCCAAAGATTTTAAATAATGGGCTAATTGATTCGCCTGGATATTTAATTCTTGATAGGTTAATTCCAAACCTTCAAATACCACTGCTACGGCTGCTGGTGTTCGTGCCGCTTGTTCTTCAAATAAATGATGAATACAATGATGGAAAGGATATTCTTTTTCGGTGGCATTCCAGTCTTCTAATAATTCTTGCGACTGGACTTCGGTTAATAATGGTAGTTGGAAAATTGGCTGTTGCGGGTTAACAACTAATGCTTCTAATAAGGTGATGAAATTTCCTGTTAATCGCTCAATGGTACTGCGATCAAATAAATCGGTATTATATTCCCATACCCCTTGTAATCCTGCACCGGTATTCTCCATAGCCAGGGTTAGATCAAATTTGGCGGTGTCATTTTCTGTGGTGAGGGGAGTGGCAGTTAATCCTGTTAGTTCTAAGGGAGACGGAGGACTATTTTGCAGCAGAAAATCCACTTGAAATAAAGGCGCGTGACTTAAATCTCGTTCAGGTTGTAGGACTTCTACTAACATTTCAAAAGGCAAATCCTGATGAGCATAGGCATCCATTGCCATTTCCCGCACTCGACCCAATAACTGATTAAAATTGGGTTTACCTGACAAGTCAATTCGCAAGACCAAAGTATTGACAAAAAAGCCGATTAAACCTTCAATTTCCCTGCGATTACGGTTAGCAATGGGAGTACCAATTAAGATGTCTTCCTGTTCTGTATAACGGTAAAGTAAGACAGCAAAAGCTGTTAACAGGGTCATAAATAAGGTGACACCCTGTTCTTGGGTTAATTGGGTCAGTTTTTCGGTTAATTCCCAAGAAAGGCTAAAGGGAAGATGGGCACCAGCAAAACTCTGTACAGCTGGTCGAGGTCGGTCTGTGGGAAGGGATAATAACGCGGGAGCATCTGCTAACTGTTTTTGCCAGTAATCTAATTGACGTTGCAGAATATCTCCCTGTAACCACTGTTTTTGCCAAAGAGTGTAATCACCGTACTGAATCGGTAACGGACTTAAAGATGAGGGCTGATTTTGAATGTATGCGTTATAGAGGTCGGTTAATTCCTGAAGAAATACCCCCATTGACCAGCCATCACTGACAATGTGGTGCATACAGACTAACAAGATGTGTTCCGTTTCAGATAACACGACTAAAGTGGTTCTGATTAAGGGTTCACTTGCTAAGTCAAAGGGTTGAATCGCTTGGTTTTGTGTTAACTCTTGGGAGGCAATTACTTTTTCACTGCTAGATAAATGCTGTAAATCAACTACCGTAACTGTCCAGGTTCGTGTTTGTATAATCTGGGTAGGGATACCATCAACGGTAATAAAGTTGGTGCGTAAAGCTTCATGGCGAGCACAAATTTCTTCTAAACTCTGGATTAAGATTTGTGAGTTTAAAGTTCCCTCTAAACCCAAGGCTAGGGGGATATTATAAAAAGAACTATTCGACTCAAATTCAGCCAAAAACCAAAGACGAGTCTGAGCAAAAGATAAGGGTAATTCTGCTGTTTTGTCCCTAGGTAAAATCGGCAGTTCAGTGAGTTGTTCTCGTTCCGAAATCCGTTTTATTTCCTGGGCTAATTCGGCGATTGTCGGTGCAACAAATAACTCCCGTAAGGGCATTTCTACCTGAAAAGCCTCACGGATGCGCGAAATCAGTTGAGTTGCTAATAATGAATGTCCGCCTAACTCAAAGAAGTTGTCGTGAATCCCCACCTGTGCAACTTTTAGGACTTTTACCCAAATCGAGGATAATATCTCCTCAATCGGGTTACGCGGCGCAACGTATTGTTCTTCGCTTTGGAATTCGGGAGCAGGTAAGGCACGACGATCAATCTTACCGTTAGGCGTTAAGGGTAGGGATTCCAAAATAACAAAAGCACTAGGAATCATATACTCTGGTAACTTAGCTTTCAGGAATTGACGCAGTTCAGTAACAGCAATAAAATTTTGCTCTTGTTGGGCAGAAATCCCCTCTGCTTGGGGGACAATGTAGGCAACTAAACGTTTTTGCTCTGTCTCATCTTCGCGGGCAATAACAATAGCTGTCTTGACTGCGCTGTGCTGACTGAGAATGGTTTCAATTTCTCCTAATTCAATGCGGAAACCCCGAATTTTTACTTGATTATCAATCCGTCCTAAATATTCGAGATTACCGTCAGGTAAATAACGTGCTAAGTCTCCCGTTTTATAGAGACGAGAATCTGGGGAATTACTAAAAGGATTAGGAATAAATTTTTCTTGTGTTAATTCGGGACGGTTAAGATAACCTCTTGCTAATCCTGCTCCACTGATGTGTATTTCTCCTGGAATACCTACAGGTACTGGTTGAAGATTGGAGTCTAAAATGTAGATTTGTGTGTTAAATATTGGGCGACCAATGGCGGGTGAAAGACTATTATTCTTTTCTCCAGAAATTACTACCCCTGAAGTTGTAACGACTGTGTTTTCAGTGGGACCATAATTATTTACCACCTGAAAAGGAATGAAATTTGACGGGTATTGATTAAGCTTATCTCCCCCTGTCAAGATAGTTCGCAAAGAAACATTAATTTCTGTCCATTCTAACGATAATAATTGCTCGGCTATTGGTGTTGGTAGAAAACTGATGGTTATTTTTTTCGCTGCTAACCATTTTTGTAATTCCACTAGAGATATCAGGATTTCAGGTTTGACTAAATAAATACTTGCTCCGGCAGTTAAATAAGGCCACAATTCCCAAACAGCAGCATCAAATCCTGTTCCAGCTAACTGAGTAGCTTTGTCTAGGTTCGTAATTTCAAAGGTGTTTTGATACCAGAATACTAGATTTAGTAATCCCTGATGGGTAACTAATACTCCCTTGGGTATTCCTGTAGAACCGGAGGTGTAAATTACATAAGCTAGGTTACTATATTTAATGGTAGTAATTAGATTCTTTTGCTCCTCTTTAGAAATTACTGGCAAGTCAGCGTCTACACAAACAATATTTATATTTGCTTGAGATTCAGATAATTTATCAATCAATTTTTGTTGAGTTAGCAATACCTTCAAACCAGCATCTTCTAACATCAAACTAATCCGTTCAAGCGGATAATCAGGGTCAAGAGGAACATAAGCCCCACCCGCTTTTAATATCCCCAATAATCCGACAATCATCTCTAAAGAACGTTCTACACAAATCCCCACTAATTCATCAGGTTTAACACCTAAAGATTGCAAATAATGCGCTAACTGATTAGCTCGACAATTTAACTCATTATAGGTTAATTCTTGCTCTTCAAATATCACCGCTACAGTATCAGGAGTCCGTTCAACCTGCTCCTCAAATAACTGATGAATACACTTATCAACTGGATAATCTACCTCAGTATTATTCCAGTCAATCAATAACTGTTGTTGTTCAGATTTAGTTAACAAAGGTAATTGAGAAATCCGCTCACTCGGATTAGCAATAATTCCCTCAAGTAGAGCCAGAAAATGACCGTTCATTCTCTCAATAGTCTCACTATTAAATAGGTCAGTATTATATTCCCAATGTGCAGTCAATCCAGCTTCTTTTACCTGTATAAACAAACTTATATCAAACTTAGCCTTTTTAAATTCCAAAGGCTGAGGGGTGGCTTTTATTCCCTCTAAATCCATTTCATTTAGAACTTCATTATCTAGTCCAAACATCACCTGAAATAAAGGAGTATAACTCATATTTCTTTCAGGTTGTAATGCTTCTACTAACATTTCAAAGGGTAAATCTTGATGGTCGTAAGCATCTGTTGCCGTCTTTCGTACCTGTTTTAATGCCTCGCTAAAACTCGGATTTCCTGCTAAATCTGTTCTTAAGACTAGGGTGTTGACAAAAAAGCCGATTAACCCAGCTAATTCGCTACGAGTACGGTTAGCGATGGGAGTACCGACTAAAATATCTTCTTGTCCCGTATAACGATAGAGTAGTACCTTAAATGCGGTCAAGAGGGTCATAAATAAGGTGACACCTTTTTCACGACTCAGCTTATTTAAGTCTTGACTGAGTTCTGGGGAAAGAATACCATTTATCTGATCTCCCTCAAAACGTTGTTCCGGAGGCCTTGGACGATCTGTCGGTAGATGTAATAAGGCGGGTGCTGCTGCTAACTGTTTTTGCCAGTAATTTAACTGATTTTGTCGGATTTCTCCCTGTAAATACTCCCTCTGCCAAATTGCAAAGTCGGCATACTGAATCGGTAACTCTGGTAAAAGAGGTTCTAAACCTTTAGTATAGGCATTATAAAAAGTTGTCAATTCCTGAATAAATACCCCCATTGACCAACCATCAGAGACAATATGGTGCAGACAAATCAGCAAGAAATGTTCTGTGTCTGATAACTTAAGTAGGGTGGCTCTAATTAGGTAGTCATTGGCTAAATCAAAGGGTTGATGGCTGTGAATTTCTAGCCATTTTTTTATTTCCTGATCTTCTCGATATTTTGGGCTGTCTTTCCCATTGACAAGCGTTAATTGCCAATTACTTTCTGGTTTAATTACTTGTACAGGATTTCCCTCAACCGTGGCGAAATTTGTGCGGAGGGACTCATGGCGCTGAATAATTTTTTGTAAACTTTTTTCGAGTATATCTGCCTGAAGATCCCCCGCTAAATGCAAGGCAAGAGGAACGTTATAGAAAGAACTGTTGGGTTCTAATTGATCTAGGAACCATAAACGCTGTTGGGCATAAGATAGGGGTAATTCTTCAAAATTCATTTTCTTTTTCTTGGTAAAATAGTTGGAACGATGGTATCAGATTTTTCCTGTTTTAACTGTTCAATCCCTTGGGCTAATTCAGCTAGGGTTGCTGAGTTGAATAACTAACGTAAAGGAAGTTCAACTTTCAAGCGATCGCGGGTCTGTGCTACTAATTTAGTGGCTAGTAGGGAATGTCCTCCCAGTTCAAAGAAGTTATCATTGATGCCCACTTTCTCAACTTTTAGAATTTCTGACCAAACATTTACTAATATATCCTCAATCGGGTTACGCGGCGCAACATATTTTTCTGATGGTTCACTACTAGATTCTGATGGGGGTAAAGCTCGACGGTCTATTTTTCCATTAGCAGTAAGGGGTAAGGCATCTAAAATAACGAAAGCATTAGGTATCATGTAACTGGGTAATTTAGCTTTCAGAAATTGCCGTATTTCGTTAATGGTAATCGTTTTTTCCGATTGTGGCACAATGTAGGCCACAAGACGTTTATCTCCTGTTGTATCATCCCTCACTATTACTACTGTTTCCCAAATCTGGGGATGAGATGCTAATAATGCTTCGATTTCCCCCAACTCAATCCGAAAACCCCGAATCTTAACTTGATTGTCAATGCGTCCTAAATATTCTAATTCTCCCTTAGGTAAATAACGCGCTAAGTCTCCCGTTTTATACAATTTGTTGGAATTTTCAAAAGGACTAGGAATAAACCTTTCTGTTGTTAATTCAGGACGATTGAGATAACCTTTTGTTACTCCTGCACCCCCCACATACATCTCCCCGGGTACACCAACCGGTACAAGTTGTAAATATTGGTCTAGTAAATATACCTGTAAGTCGGGAATGGGACAACCAATCACACTAGCTGTACTATCCAAGTCGGTCATACTTAATGGTCGATAGGTGACATGAACGGTAGTTTCCGTAATTCCGTACATATTAACTAATTGGGGGCATTGGTCGCCATGTCGGTTAAACCAAGGCTGTAAACTGTTAATTTCTAAAGCTTCTCCTCCAAAAATAACTAAACGTAAACTTAAATCGTTATCTGTTGTCGATGAACGATCCCCCCTAACCCCCCTTGATAAGGGGGGAAAACTTCCTTTTAAGGATTCTTCAACTTGAATTAACTGACGGAAAGCGGTAGGAGTTTGATTGAGAATTGTGACTTTTTCTTGACATAATAGCTGATAAAATGCTTCGGGAGAACGAGTCACTAAGTAGGGGACAACTACTAAGCATCCACCATATAACAAAGCTCCCCACATTTCCCACACCGAAAAGTCAAAAGCGTAGGAATGAAATAGAGTCCAGACATCTTGACTATTGAAATTATACCAAGCGTCTGTAGCGGCAAATAATCGCACTACGTTAGAGTGATTGACTAACACCCCTTTCGGTTTACCTGTGGAACCGGAAGTGTAGATAACATAAGCTAAGTTATCTGGGGTGACGGTGTTTTCTGGATTTGACTGGCTGTTTTCGGCAATTTTTTCCCAGTCGGTATCTAAGCAAATAATCGAAGCTTGATGTTGAGGGAGATTTTCTCCTAACTTTTGTTGCGTTAACAGCACTGATAATTGAGCATCTTCTAACATGAAGCTTAACCGTTCACTGGGATATTCCGGGTCAAGTGGTAAATAAGCACCACCGGCTTTTAAAATACCCAATAATCCCACAATCATCTCTAAGGAACGCTCAAGGCAAATCCCCACTAATTCATCGGGTTTTACGCCTAACTTTTGTAAATAATGGGCGAGTTGATTGGCTTTTTGATTTAACTGTTCATAGGTGAGAGATTTTTCTCCATCGATGACAGCTATAGCACCAGGTGTTTTAACAACCTGTTGTTCAAATAACTGATGAATACAGTAATGATCAGGATAAGACGTTTGAGTTTGATTCCATTCTACTAATAATTGCTGTTTCTCAAATTCAGTCAGTAAGGGTAATTCCCTGACGGTTTGTTGAGGATTGGCTACAATTCCCTTTAATAAAGTTTGGAAATGACCTACCATGCGGGTAATTCTTTCGTCGGTAAATAGGTCGCTATCATATTCCCAAAAACCTTCTAAATAAGAGCTTTTTCCCGTCTCAATTTCCTCTAAAATTAAGCTGAGATCAAATTTAATTCTCTGGTGTTCAACGGCTAGATATTGAGCTTTTAAATGGGGTAATTCTAAAGAATTGAGGGGGGCATTTTGCATCGCAAACATGACCTGAAATAAGGGATTATAACTTAAACTTCGTTCGATTTCTAACGCATCAACCACTTGCTCAAAGGGTACATCTTGATTAGCATAAGCTTCTAAAACAACATTGCGAGCTTGCTGTAATAATCCTGAAAAAGCTGGATTTCCTTCTAGGGAATTCCGCAACACTAAAGTATTCACGAAAAAACCAATCAAAGGTTCAATTTCTTGTCGATTTCGGTTGGCCGTGGGTGTTCCGATTAAAATATCATCCTGACCACTATAACGAAACAGTAAAGTGTTTAAAGCAGCCAGTAAGGTCATAAATAAAGTCGCCCCTGACTTTTGACTCAGAAGTTTTAGTTTCTCGGTGAGTTCTGAGTTAATT
>VYLC01000112.1_pt1 | contig 12518 bp, 8 predicted proteins | sample 5109531 | NCBI WGS metagenome assembly VYLC01 (sample SAMN12291787, study PRJNA351875) | freshwater metagenome | isolation source: freshwater lake | place: USA: Michigan, Gull Lake | collected 2013-08-08
GACAATAAATTATGACTTAGAGATTAATCAACAACTAAAGCTTATACTTGTAGCTAAGTGAAATCATTGATTAAGAGACCTGTACTTTTCAATAACTTTTTCAGCAGACCCTAAATACTCTGGTTATTCAAACTTTTCCATCTACTGATTGTTGACGTTTGAGTTTGGATTCTTTATCTCGTTGGGGATCATCAACATAGGATTGAAAATCTGAGATTGCTCCCTGTTTATCTCCGGTTAAGGTTCTTGGCTACAAATTTGTTGAGTAGGATTTTGTTTATTTAGAGTAGTTTTTAAATTATCGGGTAGCCAGCTACATCCACGTTTTAATAGTCCATTAAAATCTAAAATTTCTGGATTCCAGATTTTAATACTTCCATCCCAACTCGCAGAGACTAATCTTTTGCCGTCAGGACTAAAACTTACTCCATATACTGCACCATTATGACCTCTTAATGTTCTGAGTAACATACCATCTGTATTCCAAAGTTTGATTGTCTGATCGCTACTAGCTGAAGCAATGATTTTACCATTAGGACTAAACACAACATCATTAACATCTCCTTTATGGTCAATTAAAGTATACAATAAATTGCCCTCGACACTCCAAATTTTTGCTGTTTTGTCCTGACTACTAGAAACTAGCATTTTTCCATCAGGACTAAAGTTAAGACCTAAAATCCAACTATTATGTTTTCCGTCTAAAGTACGAATTAATTTTCCATCGACTGCGTTCCATAATTTGATACTTCTATCCCAACTAGCAGTAGCCACTATTTTGCCATTGGGACTAAAAGCAAGACGATAAATTTGATCACTATGTCCTAAGATGGTTCTTGCTTTACCATTAATATCCCAAAGCATCCACAAATTATTACCGTTTTCATCTCCATAGCCTCCAAGGGCTATAGTTTTGCTATCAGGACTAAATGCTAAACCATTAACAGGTCGCTTGTGTTCAGTAAAGTTTCTGAGTAACTTTCCATCAACTGTCCAGATTTTCACTGTACCATCCCAACTGGCTGTTCCAATTAATTTTCCATCAGGACTAAAATGAATATTTTTAATAGTATTTCCGTAATGATGGCTTCTATCTTGATCACTATCATCAGGAAATATTTTTAATAATTTACCATCTTTGGTCCAAAGCTTAACCACCCATTCTTGTATAGATGGATTCCAACTACTAGAGGCCAAAATATCGACTTGGGGACTAAAAGTAATCCCAGAATGGGGACTATTTCTTTGTTGTTCAGTACTTTTTAAGAAGTCGTTTTCAAGCCTATAAAGCTTAACAATTTTGTCAGCACTACTCGTTGCCAATGTCTTCCCATCAGGACTAAAATTTAGTCCGTAGACTATATCATTATGTCCGTGTAACTCTTTAATTAAGCTTCCATCTATATTCCAAAGTTTGACACTTTCATCTGAACCAATAGAGGCAATAATTTGACCATTGGGACTTAGCCTTGCTCCCATTGTCCAGCGACCAGAAGTAACGGCATCAATTTCTGTTAATATCTCTCCTGAAGTAACATTTAACAACAATACTTTACCTGTGTCACCTGCACAGATAATTTTTTGACCGTCATGGTTAAATTGTAAACTTCTTAAAACACCCGTATTTACCGCAAAAGTTTGGCGTAAATTTCCTTGAATATCCCACAATTTTATCTTACCTTGCCAGAGTGGATTATCCCATCCACCAGTTGCAATCGTCTTCCCATCAGGACTAAAACTTACAACAGAATGACCGCGGCTTCCATCATAAGCTTGAAAGGTTTTAATTAATTGTCCATTTGCTATGTTCCAAAGCTTAACTTCTCCAGGATTGTTAGTTGAATTAATGCTGGTTGAAGCTAACATTTTGTTGTTTGGGCTAATACTAACACTAGAAACAAGAGTTGTATGACCTTTAAATTCGCGGAGAGAATGAGTTTTTATATTCCAAATTCTCACAATTTTATCAATGCCAGAGAAAGCAACCATTTGACTGTCAGAACTGAAAGTAATACTCATACCATTAGCAGCTATATTACTTTCTTCATTCGTAACAAATAGAAGGGTTTTGAGAAGTTTTCCAGTTTTTGTCCATAATCTAAATACGCCTTGAGAATCATTGGTTGCTATCATTTCCCCATCGGGACTAAATACAACACTAAATACTGGATTGTCATGTTCCAGTTTTCTTTCCTGCACACCATATACTGACTGCTGAAGAACGTAATAGACTTTATTGAAAAGTTCGGTCTTTAAGTTTTCTCGATTACTTAGCTTTAAAGTTTCAAATCGTTGAAATTTTGACGCTGCCTGAACTGATGCTAACAGAGAATCAAATGTTTCATCGGTTTTAAAAAGCGCATTTGATGATGAAACTAACGCCTCTATTTGTCCAATTTCTGCATCAATTTGCTTATTATTAGCCAAAATGGTTTTTTCTTTAGCTTTTCGTTCATTTTCTTTGGCTAGAATTAAATTATCTTCTGCCCGTTTCTTCTCTTTTTCTGCTTCAATACGGCGACTTTCAGCTATGTTTTTCTGTTGTGCGACATTAGCCGCATTATCGTCTGCTCGTTTCTTTTCTTGTTCTGCTTTTTTACGCTGTTGTTCAGCAACTTTAGCTTCTTCTTTGGCTTTATTTTCGTTCTTTGTTGCAAGATCAGCTTGTTCTTTAGCTTTTTTGGCGTTATCGTCTGCTCTTTTTCCCTCCTTTATAGCAATTTCTGTTTTATCTTGAGCTTTTTCCTTTTCCTGTTGAGCAATTTTTGCTTGATCTTCAGCCTTTTGCTTTTGACGTTGCGATTCTAACCCGAACCATACTGAAATGCTAGAAGCAATCAACAGAATTAAACCTATAGCAGTTCCCCCCATTATCCATTTGCGGCGCACTACTTCTTTATACTTACGACTTTCTTTGATAAACTCCTCTGCTATTCCATCAAGCATTCCCCATTTCCCAAAGTCTTTTAAATACCCTTCTACGATTCCTAACTTTGACGCGGGGTATAATTCCTGTTTTTTTCTGCCACCTTTTTCCCATTCTTGAGCTAATGCTTCAATTCTGCGCTCAATTATCATCCCATTTTGATATTGCTTCTTCCATTTTCCCAACAGTTCCCAATGGCGAATTAACGCTTCATGCACCACATCAATGACGATTTTGGATTTTAGATTTTGGCTTTTGGATTCGTCGGTATATTCCGCTTTTTCGGCTTCGGTGCGAGTAATCAGGCGATTTTCTTTATTGGCTAATTTTTCAGTAACCTTATCCAAAATCTCCAGAGAATGATGAGAATTAACTAAATCTCCTAATATTAAACGCCGCCGTGTATCGAAAGTATCCCCTACCTGGGTTAACTCCAAAAAGATGCGCTTGGCTAGCGTTTGTTCTGCTTCTGGCAAATTTTCATACGCCGCATTAGCGCGTTTTTCTAAGGTTCCTTCAATTCCTCCTAACGTTGTATAAGTTTCCAAGCGCAAAAACTGTTCCCCTTGCTTTCGCGCTTCATTCCACAACTCAGTCAGGGTATATTGCAAAAGAGGCAAACTCCCCGGATAATCTTCTACATCGTTAATTAATTGCTGTTTAAGGCTACTTTCAATTCCTAACCCGACAAATTCGGCTGGTTTCTCAATTGCTTCTTGGATTTCCTCGCGATTAAGATGTTCCACATTGATCTTGGCCATAATTGCTTGAGAAAAATCAGGAAATTCCCGCAATCTGCCCCGAAAATCCGATCGCATTCCGATAATTAAATATAAATTTGGTAGAGTTTTGACTAATTCGGTTAAAAGGGTAATAAATTCGATTGTTGTCCCCTGATCTCCCATTGTAAAGCATTCTTCAAATTGATCAATGATGATAACAATCGGAGACTTATCGTCCTTCACTTTCTGGAAAAACCCGACTAACTCTTGACCCGATAGTTTATCTTCTTGACCTTCTGAATTGTGAGTTTTGCTTTCCTTAAGTTCTCTAAAAACAGGAGCTAGTTCTTCTGTTTTTTCAATAACTTCATAAAATTTTGTTAAAGAATTATTAGTTGGTGGAAATGGTTCAAGATAAATCCAATTATTACTTCCTGGAATCGCTTGTCCTAGCTTGAGTTGATAAAGTAAACCGGCCCGAATCAGAGAAGATTTACCACTACCCGATGCGCCAAAAACCGCAATGAGACGTTCCTGGTTTCTGATATGTTCAACGAGACTTTCCGTTAACTGGGTTCGTCCATGAAAAACTTGAGCATCATTCAGACTCTCAGAAAAATAGGACAGAGAACGATAGGGGCATTCATTAATAAAGGCTTTGCGCGATGCTTTACTGGTTAAAAGAATAGACCGCACAGAGTTAAAGCACTGGGGAGCCTGACCTGTTTGGGCCATGCGCTCCTGAATAAACTTTGCCAATTTATGACTATCTACTATGCCATCAGCATAATGCTCAGGATTTAATCCCTCTCGTAAAGCTTGGGTAAATAAGCCTTCTTGGTGCTTAATTTCAAGGCCTGGCTCATAGGAACGGGTTGCCGTAAAAATACAATAATCTTTATTATCTGGTAGATATTTCGTTAACTCGCCACTAAAACAACAATCTAACCAGACGATGATCCTTTTAGCTTGACTTTCTTGGATTAACTGCCCTAGGAAACTCATCGTAACACCATAATTTTCCTTGTTGGGTAAAGCATCACTGGTTGCTAAAAAAACTTCATCTTTTCCGTTAATGCTTTTTTGCCAACCATGTCCTGAAAAAAAGAATAAAGCCGTTTCTGGTGGATTATTGTCAGGAGGTGTTAACAAATTTCTCAGGGATTCCGCCAATTCCTGACCTTTAACTCCTTCATCAGGATTGACTTGCCATTCTCCCTTTTGGTTGGCTTGACGAGGTAGCCGTTGCACCCGAAAAGATTGGTATCCGTGCTGCTCAAGCTGGGCGGCGATTGCCTCTGCATCCTTAGCGGCTGCTGTTAACGGCGATAAACCCGTAAAACTAGGGTAGTAGTTGATGCCAACTACGAAAGCTTCCCATTGTGAAGTCATATTACATACTTGCCCCTAGTCAGGCTGTTCAATGCTAAATTAAATCTATAGTCTTATGCTACCGTCGAGACTATTTGGAGGTAAGACAATGGTAACAAAACTTAATCATACAATTTTGGCTTATCTGTTAGCCTTGCAGGATTTACCTAATGCTTTAAACGAGGCAGAACAGTCAAGCCTGAAAGAAATCGCCAAACAGTTAAGAACTCAGCCAGAAGCTTGGGATGATTATATCGAACCCTCTTTAGTTACGATTATTCAAAGTAATTCTTTGTTAAACCAATCCTACCAACAGTATAAAACCAAGCTTGATGACTTCGGTGAAATTCCTCCTGATTTATTACCAACAGCCGAGGAAATTAATCAACTCGTAAAGGATGAAGCGACTTTCGTCTCAAGGGGATTTCGGAGTAATCTATCAGCATCAGGGTATGAGCAACAATTGAATAATGTTGTTATCCTTGTTCATCAAACCCAAAAACCAGAGGAAGCCGTTAAGCAACTAGGTTTTCTGGACAAGGTGAAACAGTTGCTAAACTAAAATCGTCATTATATTGCGAGATGGAATAGACTCAGTATTTTTTAGTCGCCATCTATAACGAACTTGTCCGCCATGAACCAGCTATTCTATCCAACAATTGATTTATTTATTTATGACTTAAAAAGCCCTCTAAATGCTGACTCAGCAGAAATTTCGGATAACCTGCAATCATTTCGGCAAAGATTACCTCACAATAGTCAATTGCACGATATTGAGACCGAAACGGAATACCTAGAACTGACAACCGACCCAATCCCTAAGCAGGCCGTTAACCCTAGTTTACAGGAAGTCGAATTTTATCCCGTTCGTCTCAACGACACCTATGGACTGCGAGTAGATTGCTCAGTCAATAATTTAACCGAACCTCAAGCAATTGAGTCTTTTGAGCAAATTAAAAAGGAAATTCAGCCTTATTCTAATCTCACTTCTTTAAGCATTGGACAGACCTGGCTTATTTCGGGATGGTTAACAGAAGATACCCCAGATACTGAAAGTATTGCAAAAGAATGTTATCAAATCTTGTTTCCCAAAAATCAATGGGACAAGGATTTATACGGCAAAGATGATTTTTTACAGGGGACTATTTGGGAACTTTGGCAATCTCGCTCTTATCCGAATGATCATATTGTTATTCTTCTTTTTAAAGATCGAGCTACCGCAGAAAAAGCAAGCAGTTTTTATACTGATTGGATGGGGTTTTTCTGTTATCGCCATAAAATAACCTGGGCCTATAATAATAGTCGCCTAATTAAGGAATCCTTAGTTGAACACTATAAAAAAGTTGAAAATAACGCAATAAAGCTCAAACAAAATCAAAGTCTTAAAATTGACTTGAAGAATTTACAAAAAATTGTTAATGAAATTCAAGTGGTTCTTAATCAATACACTGTTGATTTACTTAAACTCTCTTTTCAAAAAGAAATTATTGAAATTAATCTTGTTAATTACCAAACTCGTTTAGCATTTATTAAACACAAAGCTGGTGAAGATATATCTCTCAGTTTTTTTGATAAATTTAGTGATCTGACCGAGAAAAAATATCTTCCTCAAATTGTTAGGGATAACAATAATATGCAACTGGGTTTACAGCTTTTAGAAAGTAATATCAACGCATTGAGAAGTCAAATTGAACTTGAAAAGTCTGAGCGAGATCGTAATTTTCAGAATATGATAACCCTTGTCGGTTCGGGAACAGCGATCGCCGCTTATCTAGATCTTAAAGGAGAAAAATGTCAGCCAATTTTAAAAGGGATTAGTGTCCCCGAATCGGTGGCAATTTCTTCGTGCAAAGATTTTTGGATTGGTAGTGTTATAGTTCCTATTGGTTTTCTGATTATATTAGGTTCAATTGGTTTTGCCATGAAGAAAATCCTACAAAAAATTAATTAATATTTTTCATCACTCAAGGTCAATGTTGCTCAACCTTGGCGCTTGCGTTATTATTGACTAATAGTCCTAATTCAAAAGTATTTTATCAATGAAGTCTATCAATGGCTCAAGCAATTCGTCAAACTGCGCTTGTGACATCCGAGGGAAAAATAGAAATCTAATCCAGTCAACTTCATCTAGTAGAAAAGATTGAATTTATTATTATCAGTGAACTGGGGTATCGGGTGTATTAGGCTCCCCTAACACACCCAGAAAAGATTTTAGGAAAAATTAACCGACTACACAGAGAATATCCGATGCGTGACTAGCGGTATTCACTTTGTCATCCACATGGCTAATTTTGCCTTCTGCATCGATGATATAGGTGACGCGCTTAGAATAGCCACCACCATCGACATCATAAGCTTTGGTGATAGCACCATTGGTATCTACTAGCAATTGGAAGGGTAAACCGTATTTTTCTTTAAATTGTGCATGGGAACCTTGGTCATCCATGCTCACCCCGAAGACTACTATTTCCTTGTCTTGGTATTCTTGGTAGTTATCCCGGAAGCTTTGCGCTTCTTTGGTGCAACCGGGGGTATCATCTTTGGGATAGAAGTATAAAACTACGACTTTACCTTGAAAATCCGACAGGGAAACGGTTTTTCCAGTATCGTCGGTGGTGTTAAAGTTCGGTGCGATTGTTCCAACGGTTAAAGCCATAACTCCGATTCCTTTACAAAAGTTAATCCATATTGATCATAAGGGATTAGGGTCAAAAACAGGGTGTAGGGTGTGGGGGGTAGGGTGTGGGGAGAGGGGAGAAGAAGCCAAAGCATTTGTACTAAAATTTCCCATCAGTTTAAATACAGTACAGCTTAGAAGACGAACAACAAACCTCCAGAATTTGTACTAGGATAATATTTGTCAGCTAAGAGGGGGATAATATGAGGCCATTCTGGTTAAAAGTGAGAACTTTTGGGCAAAATATCTTAATTGGTTTGGGTTTAGTGCTATTAATCGGTTTTTATCACAGTATCATGGCCAAATCTGCCTCATTGATGATTGTTTATCCTCCCGATAATCATCAAACCACGGCCTCTAGAATCTTTTTTATTGGCTCTGCTCCTCCATCGGGTCAAGTTTTGCTCAATAATCAACCGATTCAACGCAGTGCTAAAGGATATTTTGCCCCTAGTTTTCCCCTACAAGTTGGCGAAAATAATTTCACTATTCGCTATCAAAACCAAACTATTAATCGCCAAATAATTCGTCGAGATACTCAAGCAGTTATTCCCCAAGAATTAGCTTTTGCTGATAACTCTCTCAGTCCTTCTGTCAATAAGACGCGGTTAGTGGGGGAATGGATTTGTTTTAGCGCGATTGCTACTCCCCAAGCACAGGTTTCTGTGCAGTTAGGAGATAAAATACTGCCTCTTTTACCCCAACCTCAAACCACAAAACTGCCTAGTAATGCCGCAGTTTTAACTAATCTCAATCAAGCGAAGTCCGAGGATAAAACTGGTTACTATCGAGGTTGTCAACAGTTTCAGCAAGAGGCTAACTTAGGAAAACCTATTTTTACAGCACAATTAAATAATCGATCGATTAGCCAACAAAGTCAAGGAGAAATTAACATTATTAGCGATCAAAATTTACCGGTGATTGAAATTATAGTTGCGGAAGGGGTAGCGCGCACGGGACCAGGTAGTGATTATTCCCGCTTAACTCCTTTACCCCAAGGCACAAAAGCGAGAGTCACCGGGAAAGAAGGGGATTGGTTACGGTTAGATTATGGTGGTTGGATTTTAGAGCGGGAAACCCGTTTAATAGTTAATGAGGTCTTGGATAATGCTAATATTCGCGGTCTCTCTTCTCGAAGTATCAATCAAGCAACAGAAATTATTTTCCCCCTCTCCCATCCTGTACCGATCGCCGTGGCACAAGAAGATGATAAATTTATTTTGACCCTTTATAATACCATTGCCCAAACCGATACAATTTTTCTAGTTGATAATCCTTTGGTCAGACGTTTAGATTGGCGACAAATTAACCCGAATACCATAGAATACACTTTTAATCTTAACCAAAAACAACAGTGGGGTTATAGTCTTCGTTACCAGGGGACAAATTTAATCTTAACCCTGCGTCATCCCCCAGGAAAAAGTGCTAATTTACAGGGCAAAGTTATTTTATTAGATCCTGGACACGGAGGTAAAGAAACCGGTGCAGTCGGTCCGACGGGTTACACAGAAAAAGAGATTAATTTGCTTATGTCTAAATTAATTAAACGGGAGTTAGAAAAATTGGGGGCAACAGTTTATTTAACCAGAGAAACGGACATTGATCTATCCCTACCGGCACGAGTAGAGATGATTAATAATCTGCAACCAACCCTAGCGCTATCGGTTCACTATAATGCTTTACCCGATGATGGAGATGCCTTAAATACTCAAGGAATTGGCATATTTTGGTATCATCCCCAAGCAGCGGATTTATCGGTTTTTCTCCACGATTATTTAACCAAAAATCTTAACCGTCCTTCCTATGGAGTATTTTGGAATAATTTAGCTTTAACTCGTCCCTATAGTAGTCCTTCATTGTTATTAGAGTTAGGATTTATGAGTAATCCTCAAGAATTTGAATGGATTACCGATACTCAGGCACAAAAACAATTAGCGCAAGTTTTAGCCGCCGGAATTAGCCAATGGTTTCAACAATCTGGGGTAATTGCTTCCAGTTAAGATTTAATGGCAATCCGAGGGAGATAAGCTTAAATCTTTGTGAAAAATTAAGCCCTAGCTCGAAAGCCAGTGATAGGATTTTCTGGAGTCTTTATTGTAATCTGAGGAAATTAAATCAAGTCGATGGAAAAAATGTTACCAGTGAACAGCAATCGGACAAAATAACTGCTAGATTACAAGGTATAGTCCATCACTCCCTAGTAGATATTCAAACAGCGATCGCTCTGTAAAAAAAATCTCTGGATGAGCAAACAAATAAAGATAGTTTACCTGAAAATTTGCCAATAGTTCACACCCTTATAGACAACTTAATCGCAGAATTTCCAACCCTTGATCAACAACTAAAAGTTAATTATTGCCATCAACAGATTCACCAAAATTATCCTGATTTAGCTGAAAAAGCCCACCTCAAGGTTGGGGTGGGCCAATTAAATCCCACTCCTGTTATTATTCTCCTCTACCCATGACTAACTCTTTATATATCAGCACGACGGCAACGGGAAGCGGTAAAGCGTTAGTAGCTTTAGGAATTATTGACTTAATTCTCCGCAAAACTAATAAAGTCGCCTTTTTCCAGCCAATTGTTCTCGACTGTTCCCAAGGTCATCGGGACGAAGACATTGACTTAATCCTCAATTATTTTAAATTAGAACAAACCTACGAAGAAGCCTTCGGTTTATGTTACGAAGAAGTTAAGGATTTATTGGTACAACAAAAATTTGATGAAATCATCGAAAGAATTATCAAAAAGTTTAAAAACTTAGAAAAAAAATATGATTTTATCCTCTGTGAAGGTTCCGATTATCTGCAAGAAAATTCCGCCTTTGAATTTGAACTAAATACAGAAATCGCCAAAAATCTCGGCCATCCCATCTTAATATTAGGTAATGCCCACCATCGCAGTATCGAAGATGCCCTTAGTCCGATCCTGATTTCCTGCGACACCTACCAGGATAAAGGTTGTACGGTGATTGGGATTATTATCAATCAAGCTGAAGAGGAAAAAATAGACGAATTACGGAAAAGCCTGACTAAAATTTTTCCCCCCCAAGAATATGCCCTAGGAGTGATTCCCCACAATGCCAAACTTAGCAGCCCGCGAGTGGCAGAAATCGCCCAACAATTACAGGCAAAAGTTCTCTACGGACAGCACAGATTAGATAGTTTAGCTAGTAACTTTCTGGTGGTGGCCATGCAGATGCAAAATGCCCTAGAGTGGATAAAAGAAGATAGTTTAATTATCACCCCTTGGGATCGCGGCGATGTGATTATCGGGATGTTACAGGCCCACCAATCGGCCAATTATCCCCAATTAGCAGGTATAGTCTTAACAGCAGGTCATAACCTCAATCCTTCGATCGCCCGTTTAATTGATGGTTTGCCCGATCCCTTGCCGATTCTCTCCGTCACCACCGATACCTACACCACGGCCGAACGCATCCACCAAGTGCGGACCACCCTGACCTCGACGGACTACGATAAAATTAACCTCAGTCTGCAGCTTTTTCACAATAACATCAATCTCGATCGCCTAGAAGCGCAAATTCGCACTTTGCGGACCCAGGGGATTACCCCGAAGATGTTCACCTATAATCTCGTACAACAGGCCAAAGCGCAAAAACGTCACATCGTTTTGGCCGAGGGGACTGAACCGCGCATCCTCCAGGCAGCCACAGTTTTAATCGAACAGGATATCGTCGATTTAACCCTCTTGGGACAACCGGACGAGATCGCAATGGTGATTAAAAAACATGGTATCACTCTCGATCTCGATCGCCTGCAAATTATTCACCCCGTGGATAGTCCCCATTTTGAAAGCTATGTGCAGACCCTCTACGAAGCGAGAAAAGCCAAGGGAATGAATCTGGATCTGGCCCGGGATTATGCACAGGATGTCTCCTATTTTGCCACTTTAATGGTGTATCAAGGCGATGCTGATGGTATGGTATCGGGGGCAGTGCATACAACTCAACACACAATTCGGCCTGCACTCCAGATTATCAAAACTAAGCCCGATTGTGCGATCGTCTCCTCGGTCTTTTTTATGTGTCTAGAGGATCGAGTCTTGGTCTATGGGGATTGTGCGGTGAATCCCGACCCCAGTGCCGAGGAATTAGCCGAAATCGCCCTATCTTCTGCCGAAACCGCCCAAAAATTCGGAATTGAACCGCGAATCGCCCTGCTTTCCTATTCTTCGGGTCAATCGGGCCAGGGAGAAGACGTGGAAAAAGTACGACAAGCGACCAAAATCGCTAGGGAAAAACGCCCCGATTTGAAGCTAGAAGGGCCAATTCAGTACGATGCGGCCGTGGATAAGGAAGTAGCCGCCCAAAAAATGCCGGGGTCAGAGGTGGCGGGCCAAGCGACGGTGTTTATTTTTCCTGACCTGAATACAGGTAATAATACTTATAAAGCCGTGCAGCGGGAAACGAAAGCTTTAGCCATTGGTCCAATCCTACAGGGATTAAAAAAACCCGTCAATGATCTCAGTCGCGGTTGTACCGTTCCCGATATTATCAATACGGTGGTAATCACGGCCATTCAATCCCAATCTTTTTGAGTCATGGTCATTTCAGAACAGAGAGAGAGTTTACCAATTTTTACTTTAATCGATATTTACCAAAAACTAGCAATACTTACAAAAACATTATCGGTATTTTCAAGACTATCTCGCAGCGAAACAGGCAAAATCGGGTCATCCTCAGCTAACCAGATAAAGACATGAGTATCTATTAAAGCACTCTTCATTACCTAGGGTCTGCTGAAAAAGTTTTTCGGTGGGTTGGGCATTGTTACACAAACCAGTCTCTTGCGGGTTTTTG
>VYLC01000167.1_pt1 | contig 12374 bp, 15 predicted proteins | sample 5109531 | NCBI WGS metagenome assembly VYLC01 (sample SAMN12291787, study PRJNA351875) | freshwater metagenome | isolation source: freshwater lake | place: USA: Michigan, Gull Lake | collected 2013-08-08
TTCTTTTTGGTCTGTATTCATGATTCTACCGTTTAATTGTTTCTCTTTATTTGGCCTTAGCTAACGTTTTTAGTCTCTAAGCATTTATACTTATTGCAAAATTGGGATGCTCCCGGGTGCTTGATGTAGGCAGTTATGATGTAAATGGTTCTTATAGGCATCTTTTCGATAAGTCTAAGTACCATTACACAGGATTGGATATGGAAGAAGGACCTAACGTTGATATTGTTCTCAATAATCCATATGATTGGAATGCGATCGAATCAGATGGTTTTGATATAGTAATATCCGGACAAGCATTCGAGCATATTGAGTTTTTTTGGAAGACAATGGAAGAAATGACAAGAGTACTCAAAAAGGATGGTCTCTTATGCTTAATTGCGCCAAATGGGTTTGGCGAACACAGGTATCCAGTGGATTGTTATCGTTTTTTTGCCGATGGAATGGTCGCTTTAGCTAGATATGTTGGAATAGAACCATTGCATGCACACACTAACTGTGCGCCGAGCATAGATGACACCGACTGGTATAGTGAAAATTGCGCCGACTCAATATTAATAGCCCGAAAGACATTTGATGGTCCACCTAAACACCCAGATTTTAGAACCTACAAATGTGATCCTCCAAATCAAAATATCCTAAGAAGTGGTCTAATCCCATACCAAACAACTAAAAGAACTAAAGGCATTGGGAGTCTATTACCAAGGGTAAAGCGTAAGCTCTTCTAAATATTGACGGCACATAACAAGGCACTGCAATGGACAGCAATTCTGCTGCGCTCCAAAGCGTTTAAGCTATTTTATTCTGACCGAAAAATCCCTAAGGTGGGCAATGCCTACCTTACTCTAGGGAAAGTCCAGTGATAATATCTTCTGGGGGAATCCCAGCTTGAATTAAATTGGTTGTTAATCCTTCTTCAAGATTATCATCTTCAATGACAATTTTATTTTTCAATAAACGAGCGTGAAATAAAATTGTATTAATCCATGCTTCTTTTTCCCAACCAGTCATAATTATTAAAAAGTTGCCTGATTCTGGATCACAAACTGGGGTAATTTTAAGGGTTTGTAATCGAGGTTGCATCGACGACTCTTTTCTGATAACTTGACTCAGAATATCGGCATAATTTACTGTGTTATCCATTCGACAATTATCTCCTTTTGAGGATTATAAATAATTAAATTGATTTTATTACGTTTAATAACCAGTTGGAAAATAGCTTTTTTGAAGTGTTTTAAATAAACTGCTTGACTAATGCCCAAAAAAAGTTTTCTTTCAGGTTCTTGTGAATCTAAAGCCCATTGGTATAATTGAAGTTGTCCTATTGTTTTTTCTAATTCACTGATAACTGAAGGCGTATCAAAGTCTTTGATTTCTACGGCAATTTTACGATCTTCTTTTTCCGCAGCAAAAAAAATTTCTGCTCCTAAATCAGCTTTAAGCAAGGTTTTTTCTAAGGTTAGAATTAAAGGATCATCAGTGATTTTCCAACCCTCTTTTTCTAAAGTATGACGTAATGATAAATGCAGATCGTCTCGTCTGGACATCCTTATAAACCCTGCTTAAGAGGTTCGATTTCTATTTTACTACAGTTCACCCTAATTCGGATTTATTATGACCGAAAAATCGGTAAGGTGGGCAATGCTCACCCTACTATAGCAGTTTTCATCAGAATGAGGTATGGGCAAGGGGCTTAAACCCCTTGTTGATAAAACTTGTCGATACCTCAGTAACGTGAAAAGCGCTATAATACTAAATCCTGTTTAAAAAGTATAGGAGAGAAGGGATGGGGGATGGGGGATGGGGGATAGGGGATAGGGGGGAAACAATCCATAACTGGGTTTTTAAAGTTAGATCGGCAGTTAATCACAGGATTAAAAACGGATTTAGTATAATATTGCTCACTTAATAAGTAGGTGGGTGTTAAAAATTGTCAGATCCCCCCTTATCAAGGTAGGGCTGTTTCATTCTCCGAATCTAATTCTTTTTTTTGCTACCCTTAATCGCTTATGAGGTAAGCTAGGGAGCAGGGAAGTACAGGTCTTTGCTCTCATAGTAGGTTGATTCATGAATCAACCTACAAAGCACGACGTTTTGACAAATTTTCAGATATGTATTTCCGAAAAATCGACTAAAAACGTTGCCAGATAAGGATTTGAGAGAATGACATAAGAGAGAATGAAACGACACTAGGGATCCCCCCACTTAATACTCAAATCTGATAACTGATAAGATGAATCCAAAATTTAAAGATATTACTGCTTGGGAACAGGCACAATTGTTAATGCAACCGGCATTTATTCGGGTGCTGGATAATCTGCGTAAACAGTTAGAAAATTCCCTCTGGAAAGGAACCTATACAGAAATTCAAGATCCCTATCCCAGTTATCTGCTCTGTTTGACTTATCTCGATCGCTCCGTTACTGTAAATATTTGGGAACTTTGTTTTCAAGTCTGTTTTCTCGATTATCCCACCGATGAAGGAGAGAGCGTCGTCATCGATACCAGTCTCCTCGACCCCACCGGTGAACTAGATTGGCAGAGTTTGGAAACGAAAACCGAGCGTATTATTAACCGATTATTCGCTAATTTACCCCAATGAAAGCAGCGTTAGAAACGATCAAGGCAGAGTATGCCGCTAATTTTCTGAAAAATTACAGTAATGATCCCCAAAATTTAGCATCCCAAACAATTTTAATCGATCGCTCCGATTGGGGTTTATTAGAATTAAAAGGCCAAGACCGACTGCGTTTTCTCCACAATCAAACCAGTAACGCTATCGAGCGCCTGAAACTGGGTCAGGGTTGTGAGACAATTTTCCTTAACTCTACCGGTCGTACCCTCGATTTTGTCACAGTTTACGCCAGCGATGATTCCCTCCTCATCCTCGTTTCTCCCCAACGTCGTCAATTTTTACTGGAATTGATCGATCGCTATATTTTCCCCTTCGATAAGGTGGAAATTAGCGACTTAACCGATAATTTTGGCATTTTCACCCTAATTGGTACTGAAAGCGGGCAATACCTGCAAAAAATAGGCATTCCAGAGCAGATTTTAACGGGGGTGCAGCATAGTCATTATCTCCTTTCTCAACCCGCCCTGAGACTGGCCGTCGGCACCGGCTTAGACTTACCCGGATATACTTTAATCGTTGCCGCCGCCGAAGCCGGTCCCCTCTGGGAAAATTTAATTAAAAATGGCGTTACTCCCGCCGATGCACAGGTGTGGGAATACCTGAGAATCCATCAGGGCCGACCGGCAGTCGATCGAGAATTAACCGAAGATTATAACCCTTTAGAGGCCGGTTTATGGCGAGCGCTCGTTTTTGATAAGGGTTGTTATATTGGTCAAGAAACTATCGCCCGTCTCAACACCTATAAAGGCATAAAACAAAGACTTTGGGGCATAAAACTCAGCCAACCCGTCCCCAGCAATACCCCGATTATTTTAGAAGCGCAAAAAGTCGGTTTACTCACCAGTGTGCTGGAGGATTTTGGCTTGGGTTATGTGAAAACAAAAGCGGGAGGAGAGGGTTTGAAAGTACAAATCGGCGAGGCAACAGGAGAATTAATCCCTTTACCCTTCCTCTCTCACGAATACCCCTTTCAGTGAACAGTGAACAGTAATCAGTAATCAGTAAACAGTAAACAGTGACCAGTAATCAGTAAACAGTAAACAGTGAAAAGACAGTAGGAAATTTCTATTTAACACTGCTCACTTGAAAACTCAAATCTGATAACTGATAACTGATAACTGATAACTGATAACTAATAACTAATAACTGATAACTGATAACTGAAAAAGTCCCTAACCCCAGCGACTAGCGATGGGCATTCGCCAACCAGTGCCAAAAGCGCGATCGCTAATTTTTAAGCCCGGGGGAGCTTGTTTGCGCTTAAATTCGGCATTTTTAACTAATTTAATCACTTTCTGCACAATTTCAGGCTCAAAACCGGCGGCGATAATTTGTTCGGCGGATTGATGGCGATCGATTAATAGTGCTAAAATAGCATCTAAAATCTCGTAGGGAGGCAAAGAATCTTGATCCTTCTGATTGGGTTTTAATTCAGCACTAGGAGCTTTATTAATCACATTGAGGGGAATAATTTCCCCGTGCCGATTTAACCAGCGACAGAGGGAATAAACCCTGGTTTTCGGCACATCAGCAATCACTGCTAAACCACCATTCATATCACCGTAGAGGGTGCAATATCCCACCGCCATTTCTGATTTATTGCCAGTGGATAATAGTAAATGCCCGAATTTATTAGAGAGAGCCATTAATAAATTACCGCGAATGCGTGACTGAAGATTTTCTTCAGCAATACCGAAATCAGTCCCAGCAAAAAGCCGCTCTAAAAGTTGATCATAAGCGGTCATAATTTCTTTAATTGCTAACTTCTCACTTTTGATACCTAAATTATTAACTAAAGCTACGGCATCGCTAATGGAATGGTCGGAACTATAGGGAGAAGGCATCATCACAGCGAGAACATTTTCTTTACCTAATGCGTCGGTGGCAATAGCGGCAACTAAACTGGAATCAATGCCACCACTCAAGCCAAAAATTACCCGTTTAAAACCGCATTTCTGCACATAATCTCGCACTCCTAAGACTAAAGCTCGATAAATTTCCTCATCTTCATCGATGGGTAAAGGATGAATAACTGCGGGTAACAAATCTTGATTAAACTCGATCAATTCTAGGCTAGAAGTAAATGCTTGGGCGCGATAAATCACTTCTCCTTGTCTGTTAAAAGCAACGCTATCACCATCAAAAATTAAATCATCATTACCTCCCACTTGATTGACATAAACTATAGGTAAATTATATCTAGTGGCACTATGGGATAATAAAGATTCTCGCAATTTTTGCTTACCGACACTGTAGGGAGAAGCGGAAAGATTAACGATTAAATCCACTCCCAAATTAGCTAAATCGGCGATGGGATTAACCGCGTATTGACGCTGACCCCAAAATTGTTCATCATTCCAAACATCTTCACAGATAGTCACACCGATTTTAAAATTATTTTCTGTTAGTTGAAAATATTGACTTTCTTTCCCGGAAGCAAAGTAACGATCCTCATCAAAAACATCATAGGTAGGCAATAAACGTTTAGTAAAAATTTGTTTAATCTCTTGACTTTTTACCAAAGCTATGCTATTAAATAACGGCTTTTCTCCCCGGACTGTTGCTGAGGTATTTTTTTCGACAAAACCGACTAATACAGCTAATTTTTCTGGTAATTCTTGGGACAATAATTGCAATTGTCGAGACATTTTCTCAACAAAACCCAGATTTAATAATAAGTCTCTGGGAGGATAACCACAGAGGGATAATTCCGGGGTTAAAAGTAATTCCGCTCCCCGATTAAATGCCGTTTGAGCGGCCTCTAAAATCCTTTCGGCATTTCCTTCGATATCTCCAACAATGGGATTTAATTGAGCGATAGCAATTCTCATATTTTTTCCTATTTAAACAAAAACTAACGGTTGCTCTTTAAAGGGAGCAAAAGCTTCTTCATCAAAGCGATATAAACTAGCAGGACGACCGGCACCACGAGAGACTTTTAAACCCATATCTTTGAGAAATCCTAATTTCAAGAGCCGATTTCTGAAGTTGGAATAATCACTAAAATTTTTACCTAAAATTGTCTCATAAAATTGATAAAGATCATTTAAAGTAAATAATTCTGGTAAAACCTCAAAAGCGACGGGACTATATTCTACTTTATTGCGTAATCTTCGCCAGCCATATTCTAAAATTTGACCGTGATTAAAGGCTAAATTTGGCACTTTATCAATCATATACCAAGTGATATTATAATCCCGTTCAGTGATTAATTTTGCTTCTTCAAACCGCACTAAAGCGAAGTAACTCACCGATAGATAACGTTTCCCAAAACTCTCGGCCGCTGCTGGGAAATCTCCCTCTGGACTGCCAAAAGTATATAACTGTTCTAGATAGAGATTATTGACGCTAATTTTCTCGGCTAAAATTCGATAGGCTGCCGTTTCCAGTGATTCCCCATTTCTCACTAAAGTACCGGGTAAACTCCAGTAATTACTAAAGGGTTCTTCCCGTCTTTTAATCAGAAGCACTAGCAGCCGATTTAATTGGGTATCAACGGAAAAGATCACGTTATCAACTCCGACTTTAAAATCAGCTAGAGATTTATTAGCTAGGGTTTTTGGCAGCTTCATGGGTAAAGTTTTTGACCTTCAATATAATCTTTAATCGGTGCGGGAACAGCCTGTTTATCGCCTTTTTCTCGATAATCTGTTGAGGATACAGCCGGAGCAAAGACATCGGCAATCAGACAATCACCTCCTAATTTTTCCAGTTGTTCAATATCATCTTGTTTAATAGGATAGCCGGGACGAGGAATCACGAGAATTTTGACTTTTTCTAGCAATTCTCGGCTGCGATACCAGTGCCGAATTTGTCCGGCTAAATCGGAACCAATGACTAGGGTATATTCCTCCTGTTCTCCCCAAATTGCTTGCGCTTTTTCCACACTAATTAAGCTCCGTTGATCGCTTAATTCTCGTCGCAGTTGTATATTATCTCTTGGGGTTTGAATATCCCCGATGAGCAAATTTAACATCCTCAGACGATGTTCGAGACTGGTTTGATGATTTTTAAAGGGATTATCGGCAGCCCAAACCGCAACGATATCGTACTGTTCCGATAACCATTTTAGTATGGCTTGATGACCGGCAGTAGGAGGATCGGCACTGGTTCCAAAAAGGGCAATTTTAAGCATAGGATTCAATTACTTGCTCCCTGAGGGATTAGTTTAAGTCTGCTCAATCTTGGCAAAGATTAACTTCTCCCCATTATAGTTGATTTTACCAAAATAGGGCAAGAGGATCAGTAATCAGTAATCAGTGATCAGTGATCAGTGAAGTTTTGCGACGAGTGGGCTGCTATTAACTTAACAGAAAATTCCCTAACACTTGGCCGTTCTGAATAGGGGAGATTGCGTCTAATTGCAAAAAGATACTTATTCTTGAAGAAGAGCATAATCATAATGCTCCAAAATTTTATCTAAACAGGATGGATTATCATCATATAAATTACCTAAGTTGTCTTCTTGCAAATGGTTTCTAACCCGATCAAAAAGCCCAACGGAATAGACACTATCATCATGACGAGAACGGTATCTAATCCCATCTACTCCTTGGGGATGTCCCCAAATTGCCCGCCCCCAAGTCCGACAATATTCATAATCACCGGAAGAAATGCGGGCATCTATTCCTATACGAACAAGGGCCGGCCCCGTTAAGTCGGCCAACAGTAAAGCGCGATCGCTTCTAATTCTAAAAAGATTTCTATTTCTTAGGGCTGTAACGGTTACGGCTCCGTCAAATGTTCGGCCAAAACATTCAATAAAGGTACTGTACTCATCACCCACATAGAGAAGCCCATAGCCCTGATTGGGTCCATCGAAACGACCGCTACCACTGCGGTCAAAATGAAGACTAGAAAGGTGTCCGGTCCTATTTAATCTTAGCCAGGGGCCTGGGGTTTCAATGACGGGCAATTGACGCTGACTAAAATCGTCTGGTGGGAGGGGAAAAGGAGGCAAACCCATTACGCCGCGCTATGACTCCCGTAGCACTTAGCAGCCCAAACCACTGGCTCGATTTCTCCCTTTTGGAGTTTTTCTAGCGGGGTTGCTCCCTCTAAACGAATATCACCCGTAAGCAGAAAGATTATTTGTGTCCAAGCACCGTCTTCTTTTAAGACGGCTAACACTTGGTCTAAACCTGACAAAACTTTGCCATCAATAAATTGCCAAGCGGGATAAACTAATTCCTCGTTGATACATAAACCTAAGACCCGATGATTGAGCCTCATAGTTTCTAATTCCAAAGAACTACAGGCTAAAACACTACAAACCTCGGTGCTGGTTAAGGTTCCGCCTTGCTTAGATAGGAACCGTTTCTTCGCTTCTTCGCCTCGTTTAATGGCAGCTGCCAACGGAGAGGCCAAAGCTAAAGGAGATTGTGTTTTTTGTATAGATTCTAACATTTTTAAGCAACCCTACCACCGCGAACGTATTTTGAATCCCTGATTAGTTTTTAGGAAGACCCTATCTACCCCTCATAATAACAGATGGTGGGCAATGCCCACCATACATATAGCAATTCTATTTGAGATTTAAACTGTCACCTATTGATGGCAAGGAACTTAAGCCCCTTGTCTATATTAACCATCATTTAGTCTGCTTTTTTTTCGCTGTGTATCAACTTTAACCCTACATTAACATACAGATGGGCAATAGTCATCGGATGAATTGCTTCTGGCAACCGTCCTGCATATATCGGTACAGAGAGTCCGGCTAGAATCAAGAGTAACCCCAGATTCTTTTTGAGATTAAATTTGTCGTTAGTTTTCATAATATTTGTGAAATTACACACCTCTTTTATATCAAGCAAGGTTATTCTATTTCACCCAATAAAAGTTGCAATTTTGATACTTTTTTAGTTTTTAAATTTGTAACAATTATTGGTTTAACTTTGCAATAATTATTAGCTTAAAGATTCAACAATTGTTGGTTTAACTTTGCAACAATTGTTGGTTTAACTTTGCAATATTTGTTGGTTTAACTTTGCAATATTTGTTGGTTTTCAATTCCAGAATTTTGAAGTATCGTACATACATAACGTTCATCCCGTATTGCAGAAATGGAGCGGAATGGTATGTCGAATGCAACTGTTAATCAAGCAATTATCAACTGTGTATATGTAAATCGCACAGGTAAAACAACCGTCCTAAGAATTCATGCTATTGGTATGGAGCGAGTAGTAACAGCGGGGGAAAAATTGCCTTTTAAAGCCCCTAAAGATTCTTTTCTGGAAGAGATTTGTACTCATGATCGCTCACTGATGATGATGCCGCCTGATAGGATACCCTGTATCGAATTTGCAGTATCATAAACTGACTACATTTGGGCCGTTTGAGGATTTGGGCAATAATTGTTGGTGGATTTCTCTTTTGGTTTTATGGGACTATCGCAGAAGCAATATTACTTTCCAGTTATTATTGCAATCCACTTTGAAAAAGTATCGGTGACTACAAATATAGCTATGTTGATTACCTTAAGATCGAAAGTCCCCCCAACCCAAGGAGGGTCGCATCTAACCCAAGGAGAGTCCCATGACACCAACAACTCCCCCATCACTATGCGATGCCGAAAGGCAAGCAAGCAACTGTGGTTTGGATATTTCCAAGCTACGAGCTTTATTGAAAAAAATCAAACCCTTATCTGAAAAATACAAAATTATTTTCTATCTGGCGGCTACAAGTAGCGGCAAAAATCTAAACTCAGATTTCAACAAATATCTAGGAGCCAATCTTAAACTTTACCTTGAGTTAGATGACAGTGATCGTCTGGGAATTACTTCCCTAAGAAGGATTCTTTTTAAAAAGGGCTATCTTGTTGACATTAATGACGATGAATTAGTGAAAGTTTTGCCAACACGCTACGCTGAAAATTCTCAATTAGAGCAGCCGTCTAATTTAGAGACAATTAGTGCGGATGAGACGACCACCAATCAAGGAGATTAATTTAAAAATGGAAAACACAGAGTCATTGTGTGAGGTACCAACATCGGTCAGTCCCCGTGCTGACATTATTAATGAGTTGTTAGCTCAACTAGACAATAAACAGGACAGCGATCACCGTGCTGAAATCAGAAGGAAATTAGGAGAATATCCTGATCCTCAAGTGATTAAAACACTTTGGTATTTGAGAAATAATCTGCAAAACGAATCTGATGATTTTGTGCAATACGAAATCAAGCTTAGTCTGCATAAGGTAACTACTCATCCTAGTATAAATATTGATTTTTTTCTGGATAACTTAGAGGTATTCCAATCAAAAGATAACAATTCTCAAGCCCCAAAAGTATTAATTGATGCTGATCTAATTGAAGAGTTTTTATTACGAAATCAAACGACTCTTAACAGTGAAGCTACTAGGGTTATGGGACTTGTTTTAGAGGGAAAAATTAATCCTTACATTGGCGAAATGGGATTAATCAAAATTTGGCATAATATCAAAAATCTGAAATCTAGAGAAGATGCCAATCGTTCGATCATTGAACTTCTCAGTAAAATTAACGTCGGTCAAGTTAACTTGAAAGAAATTGACCTAGAAAAATATCCCAACGTTAATTTAAAAACGGCAATTCAAGTTGAGATTGCCAGAAAGTATAGCCTAGAAGGTATTATCACCATCAGAGATCGAGAATTCATTGCCAGTGGATATCCTTTTGTGGGTTCCCCTTCCCTATTCTTACAGTCTTTAGGGAAAGATACCTCTTCGGCATCTATCGAAAGAACTCTCAAAAATCTCGGTAAAGCGGCAATGGAAAATGAACAAGTAAAACTCAATCAGCTTTTAGAAAACGAGCCTCAACAAAACTTATTCTTTGAAGATAATCTTTTGCTTTTTCAAGGCTGGAAAATTGAGAACTTTGAAATTCTTTGTGCTAACAACAATTTAACTTCTGCGACAGTTATCTTATGTAATACAAAAACCCAAGAGCGTTACACTGAATCGGCCTTTAAAAAAGGTTCAGTAGATGCACTTTGTACTGCCTTTGATGAGGCTCTAGCTCATTTAGTTGAAATTAAACATCACCTTAAATCTATCTATGTGGCTAACTTGACACCGGGTAAACAAGGAGCCACAACTGTCAAGGCGGTGGTTGAGTATGATGGTAAAGAAGTGATTACTATCCACACCCATGAAAATATTCTCAAGGCTTATTTTTTCGCCTACGTCAAAGCGATGATTGCCGTTTATGCACCCGATGAATATCACCCCGATATTCATAGCACAAAAGAATTGACATATTTGCACAAAATTGGCGAACGAGATTTTCGGGGACTGAATTTCAGCCAAGTCAATTTAATGGATGGTGAGGCCAATCTTTCCGATGCAAAATTGATGGGATGTAACTTCAGTAAGGCTAATCTTTCGGGGGTTAATTTAACTAATGCTGATTTAACAGGAGCCGATTTAAGTCATGCCAATTTGACCGATGTTAAATTAGATGAAAATAATCTAACCCTACTTGATGGCACAATTTTGACTAACACAATTATGCCTGAAATTAACATTGAAATTAGCGGCGAATCCCGTTTAGAAAAGGTTGCTCAACTACTCAAACACATTGATCCTCAAAGTGAATCTCGAATCTTGGCTATTCACTCCATGACAGATTCCATCTGGTGGGATAATCCTCTTGGTCAAAAATTCTGGGAAGTTAACGAAGAACTAATCAAAAGGGAGATTTCTATTCAACGAGTCTTTATTCTTCCTGAAGTTCCGACTCAAAAGCATTTACAAGTGATTCAGGAACAACTTAACTCTGGCATAAAAGTTGCTTGTATTTGTCATGAAAAAGCTAAAGATATTCAAGAATATTATTGGCATAATACCAACCTATTGATTAGCGAAAACTTATCTGTGCCAAGAAATTCTTTTACAGCGAGAAGAATTATGAATGGTCAAACAGAATCAGGTTATATTTCCTATCAAACAAGAGTTGTAGAGACAGATAAAAGTCTCTTTAACGCTCTATGGGAAAAATCCGAAAAACTCTCTACTGAAGCTAATATTGAGGAACAATTAGCAAACCTGAATACCTGACTTTCTTTCCATGAAAAGGATGCCGTTGAACTTTCTGAATCAGCCTAATGATTTTTAAAGTCTGCTTACGGTTATACTCAACCCACCAAGCCAAATCTTCAAAAGCCAACCGATCAAATTCCAAGCTTTCCGCCATTTTCATCGGATAAATATTGAATACTGGCTTGGCTCATTTTTCCCGAACTTTATTGTTTTATTAACTGATCATCACAAGGCGATCGCTTTTTCTATTTTGTTTGCATAAAAAGCGGTCATTGGGAGGGAAATATCTCCATTTTTCAATCCTCATAATTAAACAACTATGATAGACAACTGACCATAATATTTTGGAAATTCTGGTAAACTTTGTGCTAGTCTATATTATTAGAAAAAAAGACGTAGGGAGTAATTTAAGTTGCCTGCTAGAGATTCCAGTCACGAAGCAGTTAAACAGGCCATCATTAATGACGGCTGGATAATTACGGATGATCCCTATGTTATTTCCGCTTTTTATTTGTTGATTTAGGAGTCAATCGTTTGATTGGTATTCGTCGTGGAGATCAACGTATTGCCATTGAAATTAAACAATTTAAAGGTCAATCCCAGGTTACTGATTTAGAGCAAGCGATTGGTCAATATTTATTGTATAAAATCTTGCTTAATCAAGTTGATCCAGACCGTGATCTCTATCTAGCGATTTCTGAAACAACCTATAATGATATA
>VYLC01000116.1_pt1 | contig 11886 bp, 10 predicted proteins | sample 5109531 | NCBI WGS metagenome assembly VYLC01 (sample SAMN12291787, study PRJNA351875) | freshwater metagenome | isolation source: freshwater lake | place: USA: Michigan, Gull Lake | collected 2013-08-08
ACCATAAGACCAGAACAGAGTAAATCTGTTAAGGCAGGTGCGGAACCCCGCAAGGGAAAGAAGCAGAAACCTAAATCGTGAGGTTTGGGAATCACCGTCCGTTTACGGCGGCGAGGATGTCAAACCATTTTTCAAGAGTAATGGCAGAGATGGTTAATTGCCCTCACCCCCAACCCCTCTCCCAGAAAGGGAGAGGGGAGTAGGAGGCAAGAGGCACTCTTGCCTCATCTCAACAAGCAATTTAAATTCGCGGGCAGCTTAGGATTTTTTACCACGACGAGATAGTAAGATACCGATGGCACCGATACCGAAAATACCCAGTGTCATGGATGGTTCGGGGACGGGAGTGGCAGTGATCTTAAATCCACTGGTGATAAACAGCCCAAAAACGTTATCATCATTGGTTGGGTTCTGTGTTGTTAAGCGCAGGAAGGTATCTCCAGGTGAGATAAAAGGATCGGCATTCTCGATGTTGCCGAGAGCGAGGTTATAGTATTCATCATCGATTCTCGGAGCGGAGGGGTCGGAGGGGGAATCGAATGGGCCGGGGTTAGCAGGGTCATCACCTATTCCCCCAACAGTTATTAAGCCTCCGGGGGGTGTTTCACCGTCATCCTGTCCTCCTGCACTTGTGGTCAATAGTCGACCACTGGTCGAATCAGTGGTTACGTCAATCTGGGTGAATTGCCAACTCGGTTGACGGCTATAACTAGAGGCGAGTGAAACCAGAAAATCTCCTCCAGTGTAAGGACTGACAAAATCAAACTGGCTCGTGCCTCCTGTGGTGGACAGTTCCCCGTCTAAAATAACCGAGGTAAAACCTTGGGTAGAAGGATTGCTGTAGGCAACGACAAGAACCGCACCATCGTTAGTTGGGATTGGCCCGTTTTCAACGATACTAAAGTCTTGAAGTCCTACCGTAAAAGAAGAAGCGATGATATTGGTAACATCCCAGCGAACAGTAGTAGCGGGATTGTTATTTGGGCTAAGAATAGTTGCTGAAGACAAGGGGAGTGAAGTCCCATGAAAAGTTACGTCGTAAACTGGACTCATATCCCAGACGGAAGTGGCATAGAGATAAGCCCTCTGAATAGTAGAACCTGTGGGTATATTGGCTTGAATAACTCCACTATTAGTTGTACTACCGAAGCCGTCAATAGAAAGGGCAGCGTCGGGAATGACTTCTCGTACTATGAAACCAGCGGAAGCAGGGGCAATGTTTAGGCAAAGTCCAACAGTAATCCCCAGGGGGAGCAATGAATAAGTAAGTTTTTTCATGATGAGCAACTAGTAACAACTTTCAGATTATAGCGTTTTTGAAGTATGGCGGTATTTGTCATCATTTCTTGACGATCAGATAATATTCCGACGTTCCGCCGTTCTCTAAAACCAGAAACTTCGTATCTCACTGTTAAGATAACTGCTAATAAACTGCATATCTATTCATAATTTGTTTAAGTCAAATTTTTCAAAGGTAATGGCAGAGATGGTTAATTGCCCTCACCCCCAACCCCTCTGCCAGAAGGCTGTTTTTTGGTATTTTTGAGACAGGTTGAGAGTTTCCAGCTTAAGATTTTCTTTATTTAGGACAGACATGGCGTGCTAACAGACTTAAAAAACTATTGGCTGCAAAAGATCACTATTGCAATTAGCTTTGACAAATCCCAACACAGTCTAGACGAGAAGCGGGAAGCGATGGCAACAATTTAATTTAGTCCGACTATGATCGTACAACTTTTATACAAAGACTTGTGTGATTTGACGCAGTAAAAGAACTATTTAAGGACACAAGTAAGCTAAAACAGGCGTAATTAGTCAGCGCAATAAAAAGTTTTAATTGAGAAGGGACAGAACCTCCAGAGAACCAACTTGAGCCACTTTGCACACTTTTGTCTTTTTGTCAAATTCTGTGTTAAGAAAGATATGACACCGAATCCGTTTGTAATAGTGTGATTAACTCCCAAGTTATGGATTGTTTTTCCCTGCTCCCCGCTCCCCGCTCCCTGCTCCCCACTCTCCACTCTCCTATACCTTTTAAATAGGATTTAGTATGACTAATGGATAGGCCTGCTACGAATAAGGAAAAATGATATTGGTATTGATATTTTGAGCTTATGCTGTCCCATCTGCTTTTTACTTGCGACTTGGTGTGAGATGATCTAGAAATGTGTATTTCATGACAAGGATAAAGAAAAGTAATGGCAGAAATTCAGTTTTCCAAGGGGTTAAAAGAACCTGTTGTTCCCGATATCCGCTTAAGTCGCACTAAAACGGGGGAGAAAGGATCGGCAAAATTTTATTTTGAGCAACCGACTATCCTAGGAGATCAACAAACTGAAGAAATCACGGGGATGTATCTCATTGATGAGGAAGGGGAAATCGTCACCAGGGAAGTAAAAGGCAAATTCATCAACGGTAAACCCACGGCGATCGAAGCTACGGTTATTTTCAATTCTCCCGCAGAGTGGGATCGTTTTATGCGTTTTATGGAACGTTACGGTAGCGAAAACGGTCTAGAATTTACTAAATCTTCCTGATTAACCAGTAAAAAACCCGCATTCGGGATCGATGCGGGTAGAGGTAAGAAATCAGAAGAAAAACCTATTTAACTTCCAACAATTCCACATCGAAAAGTAAAGTCGCGTTGGGAGGAATCACCCCACCCGCACCCCGCGCACCATAACCCAATTCTGGGGGGATAATTAAGGTACGCTGCCCACCGACTTTCATCGATGCCACTCCTTCATCCCATCCTTTGATCACTTGACCAACTCCAATGGTAAAGGTAAAAGGTTGATTGCGATCTTTGGAACTATCGAATTTTTTGCCGTCTGTGAGGGTTCCCGTGTAGTGAACAGTCACTTTTTGACCTTTTTGAGGACTTTCTCCAGTTCCTTCCACGATATCGATGTATTTTAGTCCCGAATCGGTGGTGACTGCTTGATCTAAATCCATGGAGATGATTTCCTTATTAATAGTTTGAGTGATAGCGGGTGGCTCGATTTCTGCGGCGATCGCATTGATTTTTTCCCCCCCACCAAAGAGGGAAGCAACGATTAAAAATAAGCCACAAACCGCAATAATAGCAAAACTGAGCAAGATTTCGCGCATTGATTTCATAGTTCCCTAACGCCAGAGTTTATTCTCTAAGTCTCTCACCTGCCGTTCTAATCTATCAATCCTTCCCCGCAGTTCGTCCATTTCCGATTGTCGGGGAACCCCTAAATCCTGCAAGATATTGCGGATATAGCGTTCTAAGTTATTCTCGAAGTTTCCCTGTTCAGACTTCATCTGTGTCATCAGATCATCGACAAAGTTTTTAGCCTGATCGGAATTGATTTTACCGTCTTTTACTAATTCGTCGCTCACTTCTTTGATCTTTTCTGCCACCATGGAAGTAGTGCCAATACCCATCAGCAGCAATTGTTTAATCCAGTCGCTATTATCCATTGTTTTCACACCTTTCAAGGAGACGGGGACAAAAATATCCCTATTCCATTATGGACTTTTGCGGCGGTAACGGCAGAGCGATCGAGCAGATAACCCCCCAAGGCTATCCCGGTGGAACTACCCCCATCTAGGTTTAAACCGTCCTTTGCCGTCATTAACAGCAAAATTCGGGCTAATTCGCCTAAAGTTGCCCCCCGTCCCCCGACGCGATTATGGATAGCCACTAGCAAAATTTTTCCTTCTCGGCTGACTGCGATCGCACTGCGGGAAGCTTGTTGATTTTGGAATGCAGGACTAAATTTTTCGGCATTTCCGTCCAAAACTATGCGCCCATTCTGCAATAATAGGGGGCCAGCACCTAAAATCTGGGGATAATCAGCAAAATCTCTCGGTAGGGTGACGCTATCGAGGTTGACTCTTTCACCAATATTTAAATTAATATCTGTCTTTCGGCAGATGACTAAATAACCATTTTCTGGTATGGCGATACTATCCTGTGGGAAAAGATTATTTAATTTCTCCGTTATGCGATCGCCTTGGACGACTAACCCAGTTTCGCGCTCGGTGAGGGGATGATAATTACTCCCCCAATCGCGAGTATAACGACTGCAGCCGGCTGTCAGGAAAGCACTATTTAACTGGGTTAGGGGAAAACGTTGTCCAGTGGCAGTAATGAGAGTTTCCTCTAAACTAAGGCGATCGATCCTGATCTGACCACGATTATCCCATGCGATCGCTCCTCGGTTTAAAATTGGTCCGGATAACCATTTGCCATCGACACGAATTGCCCCCAAAGGTAACTGATTATTACGATTAAAAAAGCCGCCATTAATCATCGCTACCGCATTACTTTCGCTATTAATCATGATCAGGGGATTAGTGCCGCGCACTGAGGTGGAATTAGCGGTAATTGGTTTAATAGTTATCTGAGGATTTCTGGGATCGATTTCTAACCAAGTCACGGGAAACCAATCTTTGTCTAACTGGATATATTTTTGATTCCAGATTAACCCTGGTTGCCAAACAATGCGCTTTTCATCCATAGCATCGGGACGAGAATCAATAATAATTCGGGGAGGATTATCCACACTGCTGATCTGTAATCCGTAGGCAGTGGGAAGATTGATTTTTAAACGACTGATCACTCCATTATTTTCTAAGGAAGTGATCTGAGTGGGTAAGTTATTATTGGAGTTGCCTAGATCATCTTCATCGTTATTTTGGTTACTGTTGCTGCTAGTTTGGGGTTGAAACCTAGAGATAAGCGATTGCTGGGCATTTCCTTCTAGGGTAATCACTGCTTGATTTTTTGCCTGACTAACTTGCCAAAAGGTCGGGCGATCGAGTTGAATAATAATCCTTTGTACTGCCCCATAATTTTCTAGCTGAATATCTTGAATCTGAGGAGCAGGAAAGTTAATAGTTAAACTATCGCCATTAATAGTGGTTGTTGCACCCGTTGTTAGTAAAATATCCGTAACGTCTAGCCAGCGATCGGAATTGATAAAATTAGCTGATAAAGTTTGTAAATTAAACCAGCTTATCGGTTGCTTTTTCGGATCATTTGTGCTAAGAAAATCCATGCCGAATAATTGTCTTGCTCCCGTGTCACTCATGGCAATTCTGGTACTATTTCCTACTGTCCACTGTTGCCAAGGAATAGAGAAAGAACGACCATTAAGAATAATTGTTCGTCCCTGTTGCTGGTTTGATAAATCCCTAGAAGCTAAAGTTATTGGTGATCTATGATCGGCTAAAGATATAGCTGGACTGCCGATAATTATCAAGGAAGTTACCGTTAAACAGATAGATTTGATAGTCAGGGAATTTAACTTCATAATTATCTCCCTAAATCACCTTGTTTAAGGGGAAATTTGACGATTTATATCCTTGGCAAGAGAGGCTAGAAGGGACTATATTTTCTTGATCGATAACCTCTAATAATTCTTCAGTTGTTACTACCATCGGTTTAGAGTTATATAGATAACTAGAGGCTTTTTTAAGTTTTTGATCATAGGTAACTAAATAATCACAATTAGCGGCACTACTTAAAATTAAAACATCGTTCGAGTCTGCCAAAATATTGCGAATATCTCTAGCATTTTGCCAATATTTATCAAGTTTAACTAAATCAAAATCCAAGATAGTCACCTTTTCTTGAATCCGATCGACTATTTCAGGATGATTACGAACTTCTGCTAAAAATAATAACTCTTGTAAAACAATCGCATTAATAGCAAGACAAACGCGATCGAGAAATACTCGATCGAATAAATGTACACTGGCTAGATATCCTCGTAGATAAGAAATCAAAACATCAGTATCTAAAAAAACTAGAGGCTTCTCCATTGATTTTCTTCTCCTTGACGATAAAGAGCAATGATTTTTTCCGTGACTTCTGCAATACTGAGATGATCGCTATTAACTTCGATCGCATCTGCGGCTTTTCGCAGGGGTGCTAGGGAGCGATTACTATCCAAATAATCCCTTTTTTCAATCTCTTGGGTTAATTCTGCGAGACTAATACCCCCATTTCCCTGCGCTTCTAAGTCTTTCAATCTTCTTCTGGCTCTTTCTTCGGGTGTTGCTGTCAAGAAAATCTTTAATTCCGCTTCTGGGAAAACATTAGTACCAATATCCCGACCTTCGACGACTATTCCCCCTGACATTCCCATCTCTCTTTGCAGGGTGACTAACTGCTGTCGCACCGCTTTTTGAGCGGCAATTCTGGACACTTGCGAGGTAATTGCGGGAGAGCGAATCTCTAAAGTCACATCCTGCCCATTAATCTTCACTATAGTCACATTTTCGGGACTATCGGCCGGAATTATTGCTATCTTCGCTAAAGATAATAACTCGGCGATGGCCGCTTCTGCGGACAAATCCAGACCGGAATTGACCACTAACCATGTCACCGCGCGATACATCGCACCGGTATCGAGATAGGTTAACCCCAATTTTTCCGCTACTAAGCGCGTGACTGTGGATTTTCCCGCTCCAGCAGGCCCATCAATAGCGATAACTGCCCGACGTTGACGCAAGATAATATTATCAATTAAACGGGTTTGACCGATCAATCCAGCGATCGCTAACAAGCCATCTGTCTCGATCTGCTCGATCGGTTGTAAACTCTGGGGATGGACTAAATCCAGATACTGACAGCGAAATTCTGGTACTCTGTCGAGATTTTTTTGAACAATAGCCAGTAGTTTTTCCCTTTGTCTTTCCCCTAAATGAAAACTTTCGAGAGCTAATTGCAAACTTTGGGCGATAATTGTCGCTTTTTCCCTTTCTGCGGTCGATAGATACTGATTGCGAGAACTAACTGCTAATCCCGATGTTTCTCTCACTGTAGCACAAGCGCGAATCTCGATCGCTAAATTTAAATCCCTGACTAATTGCCGGATAATCGCTAACTGTTGGGCATCCTTTTCGCCAAAATAGGCGATCGTCGGTGCAATTATATTAAACAACCTAGTGACAATTGTGGCTACTCCCTGAAAATGCCCCGGACGAAAAGCACCACATAACCCGCTAGTCAGAGAAATCGGGGGAACAACTGCGGTTATCTCCTCAGAATCACCAATTCCTAAAGTTTCCGCACTCGGAGCAAAAATAGCAGCAACTCCCAAGGATTCACACAATTGGCGATCGCTGTCAAGGCTGCGGGGATAGCGAGAAAAATCCTCTGTGGGAGCAAATTGTAGAGGATTAACAAAAATACTGACCACAGTTATCTCCGCTTCGGCCACTGCGCGCCGAATTAGACTAGCATGACCTTTATGGAGCGCCCCCATGGTTGGCACAAGGGCAATACTGCGATCATGGCGATAATCAGCCAAAAAAGTGCGTAAACCGGGGATTGTCGTGAATATTTGCACAGGTTTCACTCCTTTAATCGCCTATTCCACTACTATTCGCCATTGCTTCTAGTCCATCGGCTTTAAATAATAACATCCCATCGCCTCTTTCTGTCCAATAATTCCTTTTTGTCTCCAAATTCTATAGATTAATGGCAAAAAAGACTTGACAAAATCCCTCGATTTGACATATACTTTTTAGTATAATGGGAATCCGTGTCGAAATATATATAAGCCTTTTTAGTTCCCATATAAGTTTGTCCGAGAACCAATCGAGAAAACCATAAACGGGTCATTCGAGGAGCCTTATGCCACAATCTAGATCTGAGGTTATTTCAGTTAAAGTTAAAGAAAATGTCACCGTCTTAGTAGAAGCGAGAAGTTTCGGTGGTGAACGGGAAGTATCCGATCAATTATTTGACTTTCAAAGTGTGGCTGATACAATTGAGGCAATTACCGAATCGATCGCTGCTACGATAAATAAAGTGCAACCCAAAAAGGCCACCGTAGAGTTTGGGGTAGAAGTCACGGTAAAATCCGGTAAACTAACCGCTTTAATTGTGGAAGGTGAGGGAAAGGGAAATTTAAAAATTACCCTGGAATGGGGAGGATAAATTGATTAAATGCTTACCCCGGAATCTCTACCCTCGCACACTGTCAGGTTAAAGTTAATCTATGGGTCAGGAACAGGCTTTTTTGTGGGACAAGGGTTAATTTTGACCTGTCTTCATGTGGTGAAAGATGCGCGGGATAATCACGAGACTATCGAGATAATTTGGCAAGGTCAAATTTCTAGTGCCAAAATTATCAACTTGCCGAATTTAGATGGGATCGATTTGGCTCTTTTACAATTAAACTCTCCTTTAGATCACAAATATATCGATTTTGATCAAGATTTACAATTAACAGATAAATTATACACTTTTGGCTATACCAATGATTATCCGAACGGTGATCCTAGCGACTTTGAGTATATAGGTTTAACCGGGGATGAAAACCCCCTAATCAAGTTTAAATTAGGGCAAGTACAACCCGGTTTTAGTGGTTCACCGCTTTTAAATTTACGCACGGGGAAAGTGTGCGGAGTGGTGAATAAAACCAGAGATGAGTACAGTGATTTGGGAGGAAGAGCGATTCCAGTTCAGACTATTTTTAAATATTTTCCGCAATTACAACCCCAAAAAAATGCGAATAATCCTTTTATACCCACTTCTGGAGGTATTAAAGAAATTCAGCAAATTTTTGGACGAGAACAAGAAATTAAAGATATTTTTGAGATTTTAAATTCCGGCAGTAGTGCAGCTATTATCGGGGAACGCGGTACGGGAAAAACCACGCTGCTTTGGGGACTTTACCATCAAGCAAGGGAGTATCTGCGTAGTCCTCGAAAACCCTTGTATCTGAACTTAGAAGGATTAGTAGGAGATAAGGATTTTTATTATGAATTATGTCATCAGATTGGTATAGCTGCAGATTACGATAAACCGCTCAAAGGAACTAGATTAACTAGGGAATTAGAAAAACATAAAATCCTGTTATTACTAGATGTGGTAGATAATATGACTCAAAAATATTTCAGCTATCAGCTTAGAAGTCAATTAAGAGAGTTGGCTAATCGTCCCGATCCACCTTTAAGATTAGTAGTAGCGGCTAATCGTCCCCTTAATGTTTTATTTCCTGATAACAAAGGAGGTGATTCACCTTTCGAGGGAATTTGTCTAGAATGTCCGGTTAGATTATGGAATCAAGCTAAAATTCAAGAGTTTATTAGTCATCGTCTAAGTCAAACAGGAGTGACTTTTACCGAGGAGGAAATAAATTATCTTGTTAGGCAAAGTCAAGGAAAGCCGCGAGAGGTAATGCAAAGTTGTTTTAAACTTTATCAAACCAAAGTCAATAACTCAGCATCCCAAACTTAGATTATAACTAAACAATAAGTTGATTTAATTTTGGGTTTGATACCCCCTGCCCCCTAGGGTTGATTCATGAATCAACCCTACCTTGAGTAACACCTAACTACTTAATGAACCATCACCGGGTAAATAGCCAGAGATAGAAATTATGAAGGAAAGCACCGTCCCCAGAATTAATCTCGCCCCTAAACTCAAACGCAATTTATCTTTATGGAATCCCTTTGATTATCTTTTGCTGTTGTACTGGGTTTTTTATTTTCCCCACGCAATAGGCTGGTATGTGGAAACGAGAGGCGGCGGCGATAAATTCCAAGAACAGAAAACATGGCGCGATAGAATGCAATTTCTCCGCGACCATCCCGTACAATTGCGTCTAGGGATTCAGGGTCTTCTCTTAACTGTAATTACCCCTCTAATTATCTGTAGCATAGCAGCAAATTTAGGATTTTCTGTTAGTTGGGTGGGCGTGCTGTGGGGCGTGGTGTGGGGCGTGGTGTGGGGCGTGGTGTCGGGCGTGGTGTCGGGCGTGGTGTTTATATTCGCCTTTTTCCGTCTTGATAATTGGCTAATCGGGCTTTTTGCTGGCCCCCAAGGGCGACTTTTTCCCCGTATTACCCTTCTACCGCTGCTGGGGTTAACCTCGACTCTACAACAATGGTTACAGCAAGACTGGGAAACAGCTATTAATAACCTCAATCAATACCTTCAGTACAGCCGCCAGTGTATTCCTGTCCTTGTCGCCGTTAATCGCGTTTTATCGCAATTCCCAGAGGCAGAAATTATCTATCGGGTCTCCCGTCTGGCAGAAAATCCCTCCGATTGGGAATTGTTAAAATATGCGTCCGCGAAACCGTTTTCTCTTACTGACGGCCAAATCCGTCTAGATACTCCTGCTCGCGCCGCTGCTGCTGGTTTTTGGTATCTTCACCAACAGGAAACCGAAAAAGCCGAAAAAGCCTTTGCTGTGGTACGTTCCCTCGCCTACGGGGAAGAAATGTATAGCCTAGCCCAAACTTTACACCGATTTAGTCAAGCAGCAACTCTCGATAGTATCGCTTCCCTGAAAGTTGCCCCTATTGCCCCAGAACCGTCATTACGTCCGCAAACTTGGCAAGCTATCAGCAGTTTCAATCGAGTTATCGCAGAAATGGCTTTAGTCCAGAGAAGTTACTCCCAACAGACTAGATCCCTCGCTCTTAATCGGATTATCGGGGAATTAAGGGATATAAGCGACCAACAAGCGGCCAATTTACCCCAAGCAGAAAAAGAATTAATCCTTTCTATGGCCGAAAAATGGGCAAAAATTAGCACATCCATCGCGGGAACGGTGGGAACGGTGACTATTACCCAACCGATTACTAATCCCTACATTATCGGTGATCCGGTGATCGGTAAACGCTTTGTTGGTCGTGGGGATATCCTGCGGGAACTTCAGTCAATGTGGTCGGGAGATAACCTATCCTCCGTGGTTCTCTATGGTCATCGTCGCATGGGTAAAACTTCGATTCTACGCAATCTGGAGGCATATCTTCCACCAGCTATCTCGGTTATCTACATTAATTTACAGCGCTTGTCCACAGTAACCAGCCTAGCCGAAGTCCTCCTGAATATGGCTGAGGAAATCGCCCAAACTTTAGCAATTGATGCCCCAGAAGAGGAAAAAATCTCCCAACATCCAGAAATGTATTTTAATCGTTATTTAGATCGTCTGATAGGCCAGATTCTGCCGGAAAAAGCCAAAACCGGTTTAATTATTGCCCTCGATGAGTTCGAGATAATTGAGGATTTAATCAAAGAGAATACCCTCCCCCGGAATTTCCTCGGCTATCTGCGTTCCCTTGTCCAGAGTAGTCCGCGTCTAGCTTTTGTTTTTGCCGGATTACACACCCTAGAGGAGATGACTGCCGATTATTTTCATCCTTTTTTTGGCAGTGTTTACCCGATTCCAGTTAGTTTCCTCTCTCCGGAGTCCACTCGCGTTATCCTCGCTAATCCCGTTGGGGAAGACGAGGATTTTCCCCTAGACTATACCCCAGAAGCTTTGGACAAAATTTATCAACTTACCCACGGTCAACCCTATCTAGTGCAACTTATCGGGTTTCATCTGGTACGTTTTTATAATAAACAGGTCTTTGAGTTGCAACGTCCCCAAGATATTCGTTTTCAGGTGGAAGATGTGGAAAAAGCTATCGATGCTGAGTTTTTCCAAAGGGGGAATTATTATTTTACGGGTGTCTGGAAACAGGCTAAACAAGATGCGGCCGGACAAGGGGAGATTTTAATAGTTCTTTCTTCCCATGTGCAAGGATTAACCCGGGCAGATTTACTGTCCAGCACCGGATTAACTGCCACAACTCTCGACCTGGCCCTAAAAACCCTTGAAAATCATCATGTCATCGAATGCCAAGACTCCCGTTATCAGATTGCTGTGGAATTATTCCGTCGTTGGCTATCGGCAAAAATGGCCTAAATTCTTTTGTTATATTTTTGGCTAATATCTTAGTCCCCAATAGGGGGGTTACAGGGCAGCACGGATTCCCACCATAACAAAATAATACTAAATCCTGTTATAATAAAACAAGTAAAGACGAGGAGATAAAATGCCCAAGAAAGCTTACTTAGCCGAACATCTAAGTTCAGAGGAACTGAAAGATAGATACAGA
>VYLC01000124.1_pt1 | contig 11244 bp, 9 predicted proteins | sample 5109531 | NCBI WGS metagenome assembly VYLC01 (sample SAMN12291787, study PRJNA351875) | freshwater metagenome | isolation source: freshwater lake | place: USA: Michigan, Gull Lake | collected 2013-08-08
TTCCACAGAAGCTTTTGACAGGGGTGATAAATTTAATGATTATCAAACTCTAGAAAGTTTAGAGGAATATGTCTTAGTGAATAGTAAACACCAACGAGTGGAAACTTTTCGACGAGGTGAACAGGGTTTATGGATTTTGCAAACCTATCAGCAAGAAAGTTTTAGTTTGCAGAGTATTAATCTGACGGCATCTTTTCAGGATTTATACGAAGATGTCACCCTAGAAACGGTTAATGATACTAGGGAATGAAAAATCATTAAGGTACAACCTCAAAAGGTTGATTTCCATACCGTCGGTAAATATAGAAATCGCTATCAAGAGTGAATATTTGTCTTTGATTAAGAACTTCAGCCATGGCTACTAAAGAAGCATCTACTAAATCCATAGGAACATCTTGATATTGTATCATTAAGGTTTCCATTCTTTTTAGTTCATCTGAATTATGATGGTGTATTACCAGTATTTCATCTACCACATAACCCCATAATTCTTGTTGTGCGAACCAACCACCATATCGACGCAATAAATACATTGCTTCGGTAAAACAAGCGCAAGTCGTGACAAGGGGGGCCGATAGCGAAGATAAAATGTCAACACAACGCTGATGATTTTTATCAGCTTCATTAATTAAGGCAATAAGTGGAGAAGCGTCGCAAAGAGTCATTGGTGTAATGCTGATTAGTCTTTATCATCTAAAATGTTTGTAAAAACTTCTTCTACTCGCTCAGATAAATCTGATGGCTGAAAATAAACTCGTCCAACTCTTCCTTTTAATTTTTGGTCTAGGGTTTCTGGAGTGGAGGAATTGGAAGATTGATTAGATAGAATGGTCAATCTCACTCGCTGACCTGCTAATTTAGCACTATGCTGTAAAATTTCTTCCCAAGTCCCCTCTAAAGTGTTTTGTTCCATAGATATTGATTTGAATTTCGTTCTTTCCTCAGTGTAACAAGCAAAAGATAAAAAAACAAATTTCTAGATTTTTTTGTCTTATTGTTTTTTACCGGGGGGAATAAAACGGATTTCAATTCTGCGTCTGCTTGCATCTGCGTCACGATTAACCGCGGCTAATTTACCCGATGGGAGGTATAACTGTCCTGCGGAAAAAGCTCGAAATTTGACGTTTTTGAGTTTACCGGTGTTTTCGATTTCTTGCACTACTGCTAAAGCGCGCATTAATCCTAAATCAGTGTTAGAACCGGGTACTAGCATTTTAACAGATTGTTTTCTGCTGGCAACCGATTCGATATTTTTATCGAGATTACTTGTCTGTTGTATTCCTTGTCCGTCGGTGTGTCCAATTACTTGAATAAAGTCGATTTCTCTGTCTTTGGTAATGGTTTCGATAGCGGGAATAATGCGCTGACGAATATAGGTTTTTAAAGCAGGGTTTAATTCCGCACTTCCCGACTGAAATTTAAATTTTCCGGATTTTTCATCGATAACTATGGGGGTTGCTGTTTGCAGTTTTTGAAGTTTTCGATTTGCTTCTTGGAGATACCTAATCAGTAGATATCTCCAAGAGTGATAAACCAATCACAGCTTGCTTTTATACTATGTACTAACAAAGTAGTGCGACAGCTGAAATCGATGTCTTTCGTTGCTAATTTAATTTTATAGAAAAACTATGGGGTAAGTAAAATAATTTTTATTTAGCCCAACTCCTTTGCTGGAAACATTTTCAGTCTTAAAATAATATTATGGAGGTGTCTAATGGTCAACTGGCTATTTAATCGCTTACAGTTGAATAAATTGTCTAAATCTCTTCCTTAATTCCTTCTTAGAGGCGATAATGAAGATACATTCGTTATGTCTGCTTGTCCTATTGAATAAATTTAATCACTTATTTTTGCTGCTCTCTCTTATATTTTTGCATAAATGGGATGCTCTCGATGCTCCCGTGTTTTGATTGATTGACAAACCTCTACTTTTTGTGGATAATAAAGCAAGGACGGCCAAGAGCAACATTTGGCTTATTTTCAATAATTCTAAAAGTTGTATCTCCTAGATTATATAAAAAGGGTTGTAAATTATAAGTTCTATCTCCTGCAAAAATTTCGTTTTCGCCAAAACTCCAATCTTTCCACCAAGACGGGGCTTGATACGGTCTTGATGAGCCAGAAATTTTTTCGGGAAACACATCAAAAATTAAGCGATAAACGCCAATTCCTTGAGGATTATTGTCAAGATTTATTAAAGCATTAAATTCTAATTGATTATCCGTAAATTGCCAATTCGTTAGTTGAAGGGGAATCAGTGAACTTTGAGGATCTAGTTTTTTAAATTCTTTTGTGTTGTTATTAAAGTCACTATCACCATTGAGTTGATAACTAGCAGAATTCGCTAGGGGCAAAGTATAAGGCAGAGAACTATACTTGAGTGTATATTTTAAAGAAGTCTCTCTGGGAATATTATTGCTTGTTTGACTAGGAATAATAAGTCGTTCTACATTTTGAGGATTCTCCACTTTTTTCATCACTATTTGACCATCATTAATTACTTCTACTCGTCTAATTCCTAATTTTTGAGGATTATCTGATGTCGGAGAAGAAGATGAAGGGATAGGTTGTTCATTGACATTAATTTGTAGTAAAGCAGGTTTTTCAAAAATTTGAGTGGAGAAAATAACAAAATTTTCAGCAGGAAAATTAAGTCCTGTATTTTGACTTTCCGATTTGATTTTATCGAAATATTGTTTAACCTGAGAATAGCGACCTAACACTAAGATATAAAAGGGATGATTTGTTTTAACACTGGGATAACGAATATTATCTAATCCAACATCATAAATATCCCCCCAAAATTCACTTTTGACTGGGATAATACCGACGGCGTAACCATCCTTCAGGAGATAATGATCTTTGAGTTGTGCTACTAAGTCTTCCCATTGGGCTTTTTCTTGATATAAATCCGTCACAATAACGTAGAGGGAATTGGGCGGATCAGTCTTTTGGGGTGCGATAATTTTATGAGTGGCCGCATCTCTTAATTCAGGTCTTCCCCCACTATAAAACCAGGCAGTTTCAGCCGATTGATGATTGATCGGCTCCTTGAGTCGCTGAGTCCCAAAAACATAAAAGGTAGGAGATGGCGTGACGGGAAAAGCCGTATTTGTTGCACTTCTTAATAATCTTAGGGTTCTAATATAGCGACTGTTGCGATCGCTGACAAACCCTTTCATAGAGGGCGTACCATCAATTTGAATGATGATTTTTTCTGGTTTGTCAGGATTTGATGATATTTTGGCAGTGGAAGTCGGGGTTGATAGCTCAGGGCATGACCAATTTTCAGGCTTAGGAGGACAGCCGACTAGGGCTGTTCCAAGTAAAATTAGAAGGACAGGCAAGACAAGTTTTTTCATGAATGCAAAGAATTATTGCGAAAAAGTAAAAAACTTATTAAGTAAATTTTATTATTGTGGACAAAAAATCTTTCCTTTGCTATTATAACATCAAAGCGGGGGGTTTGGATCATTTTATCCCGATTTTTTCTTAGACTCATTAATCCCAGTTATTACAGTCATGAATGAGCAGAATTCGATTCTACCAGAAATTACAGGTCTTGTGGCTGGCATCATTATCGGTGCGATGATAATGGTAATCGGTCGGCTCCTATTTGGCGATGACATCATTCCCACCTATACCAGAAATTGGATACAAAGTAATTATGATCCTGCCGTTTTCGTTGTGTGGGCGACTTCTAGTGCGTTTGCTGTTATCTGGTATCTAATATCTCTTAAGTGGTGGCGAACGTTTACCGAGAAAGAATTCAGCCAAGCTCGATTTTTTTGGGGGCTGTTGTTTGTCTTACCCTTTTTGAGTTTCATTATTTCTTTGTTTATCTGGGGAAAGGATGGTAGCAATAATCTAGAAACCGTAGCTTTGGTTTTTTTTAGCTTGATTTTACTATTAGGAATGTTTTTCAGTTACTGGCTATCTACCGCCCTTAGTACCCCTCCAAATATGCGTCGTGTTGTTCCCCTAGTTGGTTTGTTTCCTCGTTAGAAATTAGTTTAGAGGTTATTAAAACGTTATGTCAGTTTACGTTATTGCCATTGGTGGAACAGGGACAAAAATTGTTGAAGCCGTATGTCATCTAGCAGCAGCGGGTATTTACACTCAAGGTGAGCGTATTCCCAAAATAGAAATTCTCTTTGTTGATCCTGACAAGGGTAATGGCAATCTTAAAGAGGCCGATGGTGCGATAGCAACCTACCAAAATTGTACTAAAAATATCGATCAAGGAATTAATCCCACTCTTAATTGGTGGATGCAGACAAAACTCGAATTTTTAGGGTTGTGGACTCCCTTTCAAAAAGCAGATGAATTTCGTTTGAGAGATGTCTTTAAATACGATGACTACAATGGAAACAAGGAAGTTATTCGTCATTTATTAGATGTTCTTTACACTGAAAAAGAGCGAGATGTCTTGTTAAAAGATGGGTTTCTAGGCCGACCCGCTATTGGTTCAGCGATTATGACTCAACTTCGGCAAAATGTGGCCACTAATGAGAGTTGGAAGGAATTGATCGGCAAGATTGATAGCGATCTTAAAACAGAGGCAAATAACCCTCCGCAAGTTTTTCTTTGTGGCTCAATTTTTGGGGGAACAGGTGCATCGGGATTTCCTACATTGGGTCGTCTAATTGCTAAAGAATTGGATAATCCAGAGACAGGAAATCTCCTCAAAAAAGTAAAATTGGGTGGCTTATTAATGTTGCCTTATTTTCGCTTTCCTTCTAAGGAAGATAAAGAAGCAGTTTTTGCTCGTTCTGAGGAATTTATTCTGAAAACAGAGGCCGCCCTAAGATATTATGGGACACAAGATTTGAAGTTTGATACTATTTATCTGTTGGGAATGCCTACCATGACTAATGTAGAGAAGTTTAGTAAAGGGGGAAGTGACCAGAGAAATGATCCTCACGTTTTGGAATTATATGCAGGTTTAGCCCTAAGAGATTTTATTTTTACCTCAAAACCTAATGAAAGACAGGTTATTTTGCTGAGTCGTAACAAAGATAATGAGATCAGTTGGGAGGATGTACCTGATAAGGATGAAGTTCGTCGAAAGTTAACTAATGCCGTCCGATTTGCCTATATTTGGTTATCGAGAATTGTTCCAGGATTAGAACACGCTAAAACCAAATTAGGTGAGGTTGACTTTGCACTTAAATTTTATGATCGGGAAAGCATTAAAAAATCGGGCGAATGGGATCGAATTAATGCGATTAAAGTCTGGTGTGAAGCTTATCTCAAATGGCTGGGAATTCTTCATGCCAATGGTATCGGTTTAAGATGGTTTAATGTTACAGCTTTTTACAATCAAGGCAATTTGATCATAGACCGTTCCAACTTTCCCGATCTAGTAGAGAAAGGTCTGGATAAAGAAATTAACATTCGTATTAGAGATTTAAGCAAGAAGGACTTACAAGGAATTGACAACGGGACAACGGGACTGGCTAAAGCTCTGTATAAGGTTTTATCGGAAAAAAGTATTTAAAAGCATTAAGAGGAGATGGATTCAATGAGTAGCTCTTTTTTACCCCCCTTGAAATCACAAGCGCGTGTCAAACCAGGAGAAGCGGGAAAATGGCAACCCCAAGCAGGAATCGCTTATACAGAAGTTGCAGATAGTTTAACCCGCCCCGAGATTGGGACCAATACTCAAAGTATTAGTTCAATTCCCGATATGTGGGCAAGACCGTTACTTGTGGATATGGTGTTACGGGATCAAGAATATCCGCTTCATAGTGCCATTAAAGCCCAATGGAAGGGGATGTTAGCGGCGATCGCGCTAGCAGAGGTGAAACGGCTTAAACTACAAGCCCAGCTAAGCTAAACGGCGCTTAACCTGCATGATCCAATAGCTATAACCCTTTTGGAGTCTATATCGGTGATCCGAAGTAAAAGCCGTTTAGCTTACTAGATTTAGATACGCTCCAAGCCGATGCTTTGATCAAAGCATTAATCGCTCTATCACCTTCCAGTCAAAGAACGGTTTATCAGTCAACGGAAAAAATTAGGGGGGAAAATCGTAACCCTTGGCACAAAATCTATGTTTTTCTGCTGAATGGGCAGTCTGTGGGCATGACTTCTCCCGCAACCTTAGTCTGTCCTGCCGAAGAGGGGAACTGGGAAGGTATTCCTTGGTATGCAGATGGACGCTTACATTCTCCCTTGGATTCCAGTGAATATTTAACGGAAGATGACAAAATTCAATTATGGTTGTGGTTGGATAACTTAAAAACTCAGCTTGACAGTCAAAGGGGGGTAGATTCTGCCAAACTTAAAGAACTTTTGAATGAATATAAAAATGAACTGGCACAAGAGCTAACGATTGATCCTAAAGGGCAAACTTTTAGACCTAGCAAAAATGTTGCCTATTTTGGAGTACCGCTTACTTTAGGGGGTTTAGATGCTCTCAATATTCCAATTCAAGCGAAAAGAAATCCTTCCAGTGTGAGGATTTTGGCCTTAGGGAAATCAATGAACGAAGAGGTTATTTTTATTCCAGACCTTGAGCAATTGAAAAAACAATGGCCAACCAAACAATCTGTTGATATTTGGATCCATGATACGGTCAGCGCCGCTATTTTTGATAAAGCCGAGTTTACCAAACAATATAAAGGAAAAGTCAAGTTTCTCACAGAAGATGACATCTTTACAAAAACCTTTTTCTATTTGGAAGGAGAGGGAAACTTACCAGGGGCATTACTCCCTGAAGACACAAAGGAGATCACTTATACGGCTGATGAACAAGAACGTCATTTAACCCCTTTATTACCGCTAAAACGTGACATTCTTAATTATTTTAGCTCAGAAGAACTCATAAAGCGTCTTGCTTTTAATCCGACGACCATTGGCAACCAATCAGCCGTCAGAGTATCTTTAACTTTACCCTTATCTGGGGGAGACTTTACCATTCACAGAGAGTATCCTATTGAAGTTAACAATGCGATTACAGCGAAACCATTCTTAGAAATTTGGCCGAATTTTAAAGCCCCGAACTGGAAAGCGTATTATGCGCTATATTTTGACGACCGCACCGAAGCGACCAAACAAAATAAAATCTTTCGAGCCGTTTTTACTGAAGCAATAGAAATTCATCCTCCTGAGCTTAAAAACTTCCAAATTACTCGTTTAGAGAGTTTTCCCGATTATATTCTTTGTCAGGATGAAACAGAGATTTATCAAGGGTTAATTTTGTTGAAAACACCTCCTAAAGTGGGAGATCAAAATCCCAATAAAACATGGACAGTAGGCGTTGATTTTGGTACATCTTTCACCAATGTCTATTATCAGATTAATAATGTGCGCGACGCTGTCACCTTAACGCCGCTGCATCTTCAAATCACCCAAGCTATGGGGCGTTTCAACATTTTGTATGACTACTTCATGTGGGGTCAAGCTAAAAAATTTCCCCTTTCATCCGTTCTGACCATTAGAGGGGGTAAAGGAGCGGGAAGACCTGTACTAGATGGACGGGTCTATATCCCCAAAGATGTCAGAGAGTTTGACCCCACTCAAGATGATATTAAGACCGGGCTTAAATGGATGCCTGAGAATATTGCCTATAATCGCACCTTTCTAAAGCATTTAGCCCTTTTAATTACGGCTGAAGCGGCGAAAAATCATGTTAAAAAGATCAACTGGTCTATTTCCTATCCCTCGGCCTTTTCTCGCAGTGACAAAAATCTCTATAAAGTGACGTGGCAACGAATTATCGAGGATTTAGGCAAAACGACGGGAATTGACCATAAATGGTTAGACATAGGCAACCCCTATCGTACAGAAAGTTTAGCTTTAGCCCATTATTTTGCCGATGAAGAAGGAAAAGACCTCCTTTATACCACCTGCATTGATATGGGAGGGGGAACGTCCGATATTTCTATCTGGGTTGGTAATCGTTTGATTCATCAATGTTCGGTACAGATAGCAGGAAGACTCCTCTTTTCCCAATTTTGGAAAAACCGACCTGATTTTCTTAATCAGCAATTTAATACAGATTTAAGTGATTTAAGCAGTAGTTTGCGGGATGAACCCTTTTTCGTGAAACTTGATGGCTTATTGGCGGCCGAAGGAAGCAAGTGGTTAGAACGCAATCGAACGCTGATGGACGACGATACTGATCTGCAAACGATTGTACAACTTTCTACACTAGGGATTTCAGGTTTGTATTACTATATCGGTCTTGTATTGCGTGCTTTAGACATTGAGGAAAAATACACTCGTAAGCTGAATACGCCAGTCTATATTGGGGGAAATGGCTCTCGGATTCTTAATTGGTTGGATTTAAGTGGAAGATTTAGTCCAGATTGTGAAACTTCTCTTCTTTTTAGCCGATTGCTCAGTAAAGCATCAGGATTTGAGAACAAAAAAGAACCCACTGTCCTCAGTTCTAAACCGAAAGCAGAAGTCGCTTGTGGCTTAGTTTTAGATCAAAATGTGACTCGTTTAACGGGATTACAAGATGATGATGAAGTGATTTTCGCAGGAGAAGATTGTGAGGTGAATGGGGTGGCTTTTGGCTGGCAAGATCGCCTTGATTTAACTCAATTTCAAAAAATTGAAAGCTTTAAGCTGGTTGGATCAGATGATGAGGAGGTAGGATTAGCCAATCTTCAGAAATTTCTAGAGGATTTTCAACAAGCTTTTAAGGAGTTAAAAATCACCAGTATTAAACCGCTCAGACAGTATGACGATGCACAATGGCGCAATAGTCTCTGGACAAAAGTTAAGCGTTCGGTAGAATCTAATTTAACGAATTTAGAAGGTCGTAACTCAGAGGATGTCAGGGTTGAACCTCCCTTTATCTTAGGTTTAAAAGCCTTATTAAAAGAATTAAATAGCACACTATAGGAGGAAAGGAACGATGAGGGTTAGAAAAACATTTCTGATACTTTATTTAGCAACAGGGTTATCTGTGGGGTTGTTAAGTAGTTGTAATCCGTTTAGCAAGTCTCAAGAACAACCCCCTGCTTCTTCTACAGGAACAAGTAATCAACCAGTAACAGATAATCAACAGACTCCTGCTATTACCAATTTAGAGTTAGAGGAACTTATAAAAAAACGCGCGGCTCTGAATACTTTTGTGGCAAATATTAAAGTTACAGAAAAACAAACAAAAGTAGAAAATCCTGTAGATTATGCTGAAGCAAAAAAAATTGTTGATGAACTTGCTAATGCTTACAAGACATTTAAAGATAGTTTATCTAATGATATTAAAACGAAAATCGGTTTTAATAATATTGATTCAAAAATTGAACCTATCCTAGAAGGAACTTCTCAACAGCGAAAAATTCTAGAAGATTTAGCAAAATCGCAGTACCGTGAAGCTCAAACTAAACTATCTCAATTAGAGATTAATAGCCGGCGTATTTATCAATCAGATATTGATGGAGAGGATGGTTCAAAACAACGAATTGCGACCAAAAAGCTATTAGAGCAAATTTTAAATGTAACCCAACCTCTCGCAACTTTAAAAATTGATAATTCATCAACTCAAAATCCGACTAACTCAAATTCTCCTACTAATTCTCTAACTACAAATGATTTAAAAATTCAATTAGAACAACTTAAGAAGGATATTAATCGTAATAATTGGGTATGGCCTTTATTCAATACTCTTGCTTTGCTCGCTATAGCAGTAATTGTTTTTTTAAGTTTCTTTTTGGTATGGAATAAAATCAGTAGCATTCTTGTCATTTATCAAACCAAGAAATCTACAGATTTAGGAAAAGATGAACAGCAAATTTTAGAACATTTACAAAAAATAAAAAGGGTACTTGACGGTTTAGAAAACAAAATTATTTGGCTACAAATTGTACCGTTTAATAAAAAACAAGTTGATAGCTCAGAATTAAAAAATATGGTGGATACTTTAAAAAACTTAGACGATCAATTTAAAGAATTGTATTCAAAAATAATTATATCACAATCGATTCATGTTAAAAGTGATGAAGCAGAATCTGATCAAGAAAAAGATACAAAAGCAGGGGCTTTTCAAGATTGGCTAGGGGAACAACTTCAATCTATTAAAAAAGAGATAATCACTGATGTAAAATTAACTTCCCTAGATGAAACTACACAAAATACACTGAAAGATTTAAGCGATAAAGTTAGTAATATTCAAGCAATAGTTGGTAGTTTAAGTATAGATAAAGAGGGTGGGAGTATATCTCAATATCAAGAAGAAGTTGGGCTATTACAGAATAAGATTCAAGAATATGAGGAGCAAAAACAACGTCATTTGACAAGAATTAGAGAGCTAAATGAAGAACGTAATCGACTATCGCAGAACTTAACAGAACAACGTCAGCAAATCGAGCAGTTTAGTTCAGGAGAAGTGGAACAGTTGCGTCAGCAAAATCAGGGACTTTATAGTTCTTATCAAAACCTACAAGACCTATTGTACAATGTAAACATTGAAAAAGTACAACTAGAACAACAAGCTACAACTCTAAATAGTCGGGTACACCAGTTACAGCAAGATAAAAAAGATTTAGAGTCAACAGCTAATGAAAATGTCGAGGAGATTCAAAAACTTAAAACAGAGATTGAGCGACTAAGAAAGCTGGTTAACAAAGAGGCAATTGAGACAGAATATATTCCCCAGCAATGGCAAAAAATAATCAATTCCTATAATAAGTCTCCAGATGCTATCTTTAGTGTCGATGGGGTGCAAAAACAGGGAGAAGTGGTCGAGGATGAAGAGAAAGGAGGAGAAAGACGGAATAATTCTAGTAAGCCTGTGGTTTTGACATCTAATATGTCCCCTGATGGATTTTATATCGTATCAGTAGGAAACGATTACTTACTCTTTCCGAAACGGCACGCTATTGCCCCTTCTCAAAAGTTTACAGCATCCGCTTTATTTGATGGCTATAGAAGCGGCAACATCAGTAAATTCACCTTAATTTCACCTGCACAAGTTACCCCGGATGGTGGCAGTGGGAGGTGGCAACTTAAATACAAAGGAAAATTAGAATACAATTAATGTAAGCTAACAAGCTCAAATATTTTAGATAACTTCCCGTATTTATCAATAATAAACGGAATCATTATTTTTTAAACTATCGCGAATAATTTGACCGAGGCGCGTGCGTCCTTCATCATTAAAGTTAACACTACCGTTGACACTCCCCGCTCTAAAGAGACGGGGATTCTTGGTTCACAGAGATTACTTGCTTAGACAGAATTGCTTCTGAAAAAGTAGAGGTATTCTCTCCCCAAGCGTTTCTTGGA
>VYLC01000275.1_pt1 | contig 11149 bp, 10 predicted proteins | sample 5109531 | NCBI WGS metagenome assembly VYLC01 (sample SAMN12291787, study PRJNA351875) | freshwater metagenome | isolation source: freshwater lake | place: USA: Michigan, Gull Lake | collected 2013-08-08
CAGAACAGAGTAAAACTGTTAAGGCAGGTGCGGAACCCCGCAAGGGAAAGAAGCAGAAACCTAAATCGTGAGGTTTGGGAATCACCGTCCGTTTACGGCGGTGAGGATGTCAACAATGTCACCTCGATCGCCTAAACTAATAGATAGTCAATTTTCGCTTTTACCCCGTGGAACTATCCCACTCTCTCCTATTTTCGATCAGTTTAGTCGCCTGTTACCTAGCTGTTCTGATTCTGATCGCTGAAAAATTAAAAAGTCTTTTCAGTACCGATGGCGAAATTACCCGCAAAGTTGTCCACATTGGCACAGGAAACGTCATCCTTTTTGCCTGGTGGTTAAATATCCCCGCTTGGGTGGGAATAAGCGCCGCTATCCTAGCGGCAATTATTGCTATCCTATCCTATTTTTTTCCCATTTTACCCAGTCTTAATAGTGTTGGTCGCCGCAGTTGGGGAACTTTTTTTTATGCTGTTAGTATAGGTGTTCTCGTGGCTTATTTTTGGCCAATTTCTCACCCCGAATACGCGGCAATGGGTATTTTAATTATGGCTTTGGGAGACGGATTAGCAGCCCTAGTCGGACAAAATTTCGGTCAACATCCCTACAAAATTTTCGGCAGTGGCAAAAGTCTGGAAGGTTCCCTGACTATGTTAGTAATCAGCTTTTTAGTCAGCTTGATTATTTTATCTTTTATTAATGGCATTAATCCGCCAATTATTTTAGTATCATTATTAACAGCGATCGGAGCTACTATTCTAGAAACTTTCTCGAAACTAGGTATAGATAATCTCACTGTACCGATTGGTAGCGCCGCCATTGCCTATTTTCTTACCCAAATTTTCATCTAAAGCTAGTCTATCCCAGCTTATTCACAAGGGCTGAATCTAAAACCTCATTGGTTAAGCTAAGTAGGGAGGCACAATTATTTGTTAGGATGGGTTAGTGGTAGCGTAACATGATCGGGCGTTGGGTTTCATGCTTCAACCCAACCTACGTTCTATGTTAGCAATCAGCTTTTTAGTCAGCTGTACCGATAACTGATAACTGATAACTGATGACTGATAACTGATAACTGATAACTGATAACTGATATGACCTTTACTATCACTCAAAAGCAAAATCAATATCTTACCTATTGTCTCAAGGATGAAGATGCTGACGCTTATCTGGAAGTGGTTCCCGCTAGGGGAGGAATCATCACCCGTTGGCAAATTTGCGGAGAAGATATTTTATATCTGGACACAGAAAGATTTAAATATCCTAACCTCAGCGTCCGCGGAGGAGTCCCGATTTTATTCCCGATATGTGGCAACTTACCCGATAATACCTATCAACACCAAGGCCGAAACTATACTCTTAAACAACACGGATTTGCTCGTGATTTACCCTGGCAAGTGAGCAAACAAAGCAGCGAAAACGCCGCTAGTTTAACCCTAGAATTAAACAGTAATGAAGCCACTCGTCAAGTCTATCCCTTTGATTTTCAATTAATCTTTACCTATCAACTGCAAGGAAACAGCCTCAAAATTCACCAAAAAGTAATTAATCTTTCCCCCGAAAAAATGCCCTTTTCTATCGGGTTCCATCCCTATTTTCAAGTCACCGATAAAACCCGATTATCCTTTGATATTCCCTCCTCCCAATACCTTGACCAACGCAGCAAAACCCTCCATTCCTACGCCGGCCACTTTGACTTTAATCTCGAAGAAATTGATGCCGCTTTTCCGCAAATTACTCGCCATCAAAGTAGTTTTAGTGATTCCTATCATCAACGTCAAATTATCCTCGGTTACGACGATCTCTATACAACTATAGTTTTTTGGACTCTGAAAGATAAAAATTATATCTGTCTCGAACCCTGGAGCGCCCCCCGCAACGCCCTCAACACAGGCGAACAATTGACCTACTTAGAACCCCAGAGTAGCCGCGAGGCGATCGTGGAAATGCGAGTCAATCAAATTTAAATTTCCCCTTGACTTAGCCCCGATAAGATGTTATATTGATGAATCGTGTGCAGAACACGAAACGGGTCGCTAGCTCAGCGGTAGAGCACTCGGCTTTTAACCGATTGGTCTTGGGTTCGAATCCCAGGCGACCCATAAAAACTTACTGATACACAAAGATTGACTTGTCTTCCCCTGTCTATGGATTAGCCTTGCATACCAGCAGTCCCCAACTAGGACTAGCCCTCTCTAATTTCAGCGATGATAGTCGTCAACAAACTTGGGACTTAGACAGGGACTTATCGAACCTATTCCACCCCTATCTAAAACAGTTCCTGTCCCCGCAAAAATGGGCAGATTTAGCCTTTCTAGCCACCGCTAAGGGGCCGGGTAGCTTTACCAGTACCCGCATCGGTCTAGTCACCGGTAGAACCCTAGCACAACAATTACAGCTACCGATTTTTACCGTCTCCAGTCTAGCGGCCTTTGCTTGGTCACAACGACATTTTTATCGCCCCGATACCTATCTAGCCCTAGAAATGCCCGCCACTAGGGGACAATTGTATGTGGGCATCTATGGGGGTAATCGGGTTTATTTAGCTGATAGCCTGATGACTCCCGAACAATGGCAGCAGACTTTAGAAAACTCAACTATTCCCTATCAAAGATTAGCTACACCCAGTTGTTTAGGCATAAATGCCCCCGCTATCCTCGATTTAGCTTATTTGGATTGGCAAACGGGAAAACGCCCCCATTGGTCGGAGGCGCTACCATTTTACGGGATGTGATTAGCAATTCCCTCTTTTTTTCAAACTATAACCAGCTAATCCGAGGGTTACTAATCCTAAAACTGCGCTAGGTTCTGGGACAGGTTTCACGGAATAAATTGCCACATTACGACTCACTTCATTGGCAACAATTAACAAGGGAGTACCATTGGGACTATCGGCAGCGGGAATAAATAATAATCCTTCGGGGGAGATATCGCCTAATTGCCAATCGTTGATATAATTAGTGAACAAAGGATTACTAGGGTTGGTGATATCATAAACCATGAAACCGCCAGCCCTTTCTATTCCCACAAAAGTATAGAGACGATTGCCCACAGTTCCCACGGCTAAACCTTCCGGTTCCGGCCCGCGGTTATCGCTACGACTATCGAAACTGCTAGGAGTACCATCGGAATTAAAAATACTAGCAGTTAGGGGAGTTGCCGAAAAAGCCGCCAAAATTTGTTCAAAATCATCGCCGCTATCGAAGACTTGGGACAGTCCATTAGTGACATTCCAAATCGAAAAAGAACGACCACCATAGGCAAAAAGTTGGCTATATTGACCTTGGGCATTAAGTCCATCGATGGTGGAAACATCCAAACGGCCGAGATTTCGGGCTAATTGCAAGTCTGCCGCATTAGGGAAAACATTGGGGTCTAAAGTTAGAGTAGAAACTCGTCCGGCCTCATTTCTAGTATCCCCTTCATTGGCAGTAATTAAATAGGTTTGTCCGGCGATAGTAACGGTGGCGATCGTATCCGGTTGATATAAGCCAAAAACCGGCCAATTATTAATTCTCACTGCTGGGGAATTATTACCACCTCCAAATACTACCCCATCTCGATCGCTTGCATCTAAACCATTACCCGGTGCGTTAAAATCCTTAGCTCCTAGGGGTAAAATACTGGTGACTTGAGCGTTAACAATATCGACTATCGCAATAGCGTTATTTTCCTGTAGAGACACCCATGCAGAGGTTCCATCCTCGGAAACGGTGATGTATTCTGGTTCCACATCTTGGGAAACCGTTTGACTGGGAAAAATCCGAACTCCCTGATTTCTTAAAGCGTTCTCTTGACCATTAAAACTGGTAAAGGTGGCAGTGTTAACCGTGGGATTGAGAACACCAGCACTAAGGTCAATGATACTAACGGAACCATCGGGATTGACACCATTAGCTGCTTCCCCTTCGTTAGCCACTAAAACCCGATTACCGTCAGGAGTAAAGGTTAACATATCGGGTAAAGCACCCACAGTAACCTGACTCTGAAAGACACCATTAGTATCGAAAAAGACCACACTGCCGTTATTGGTAATCGTACTAGCTTCCATGGCCACGGCCACAATACCATTTTTGATGGCAACGCTGTTAACCCCTGCACCGTAGGAGCTAAGATCGAGCGAGGGTAAGCGAATTGGACTAGCGGGATTGCTGATATCGGCAATATCTAGACGATTATTGGGACCGGTCACGAATAATCTGCGACTAGCGGGGTCGTAGGTGGGAATTTCGGCCCCAAAGTTATTAGCAGCAGTTGTACTATTGCCAAGGCTGCTCAATCGGGTGATATTTAAAGCTGAGGCCGATTCAGTAACAATATTGATACTGCCAGCAATTGACAGCAAGGTTAATAAAAATTTCCAATGGTGACGATAGATAGCATGAATCATATTTTTAGCTGAAAACCTGCAAAAAAAGGCTAAACAATCGCATTTTTTCAGATCCAAGTTAAAGGAAGATTAAACAAGAGAAAAATTAAGGATATCTTCAAAATTTGGTCAAGGACAGTAAAAGCGATCTAGAAGAAGGGGTTCCTCGATCGCTTTTTAGTTGAACGGCTCATTTACCGGAGTGTTGACATCCTCGCCGCCGTAAAACGGACGGCGATTCCTCACCACGCCACTTTTTTAGGGTGGTCGCTGAACGGGGTTGACGCAGATAGCGAAAAACGCTTAATTGCTTAAGTCTGACACTTTCGACCCGTCCATTTTGAGTGTCCGAATGCCCTCCGGCCACTTTGAACAAGTCGAAAAAATCTCATGTTCAACCTTATTTCCTAGAAAGTTTTACTCGTTCAAGGCCGAATTTGAAGTCTGCTCGATCAATATGGAATCAAGACTCGTGTTATCTAATCTCCTAGCCGATTTCAAGATCATTTTTGAACGTGACCCCGCTGCCCGCAACTGGTTAGAGGTAATGTTTTGTTATCCCGGATTACAGGCTTTACTGTGCCATCGCTTCGCCCATTGGCTATATCAGATCGGGATTCCCTTTATTCCCCGTTTAATTTCCCATCTTGCCCGTTTTCTGACTGGTATCGAAATTCACCCCGGCGCCCAAATAGGTCAGGGTGTTTTTATCGACCATGGCATGGGAGTTGTCATCGGAGAAACGGCCATTGTCGGTGATTATGCCCTCATCTATCAAGGAGTTACTTTAGGAGGGACGGGGAAAGAAAGCGGTAAACGTCACCCGACTCTAGGGGAAAATGTGGTGGTCGGCGCTGGGGCCAAGGTTTTAGGTAATATTTATCTGGGTAATAACGTTCGCGTCGGTGCGGGTTCTGTGGTCCTGCGCGATATTCCTGCCGATTGTACCGTTGTTGGTGTCCCCGGTCGTTTAATCTATCGGGCCGGGACGCGGGTGGAACCCCTCGAACACGGTGATTTACTCGACTCGGAAGCGGTGGCTATTCGCGCTTTGGTGGACCGCATCGAACAACTGGAAAAACAAGTGTACGAATTGCGGCTAGAACGGTCAAAAGAACCAGATTATCGGATTAATTGCCCAGTTTTAGCCCATTTAGAAGAAGAAGCGAGTCATAGCTGTTGTCCTGCGGCCGATCGAGATATGCGCGAGTTTCTCGAACGGGCGGTTTAACCCCGATAATCTTCTGATATGATAGAAGACTGGTTTTCTAAGTAAGTGGTTTTAATTAAATAGAAGATGGATTTTGCCTTCGATCCCCCCTTAATTCCCCCTTAATAAGGGGGTATCTGACAATTTTTAACACCTACCTACTTAGTAGCTGAAACCCATTCGTCAAAGCTATTATTATTAAGGACTACTTGGCACCGTCCGATGGCTCAAACTGACTCGATCCGTATCCGTGGCGCCCGACAACACAATCTCAAAAATGTTGATCTCGAATTACCCCGCAATCAGTTGATTGTTTTTACGGGAGTTTCGGGATCGGGCAAATCTTCCCTCGCTTTCGACACTATTTTTGCGGAGGGACAGCGCCGCTATGTGGAGTCCCTCAGCGCCTACGCGCGCCAATTTTTAGGACAATTAGATAAACCCGATGTGGATGCGATCGAGGGTTTAAGTCCGGCTATTTCCATTGACCAAAAATCCACTTCCCACAATCCCCGTTCTAGTGTGGGAACTGTAACGGAAATTTACGATTACTTGCGTTTATTGTTCGGTCGTGCCGGTGAACCCCATTGTCCCCATTGCGATCGCAATATTGCCCCCCAAACCATCGATCAAATGTGCGATCGAGTGATGGAATTAGCCGAGAAAACCCGTTTTCAAATCTTAGCCCCGGTAATTCGCGGCAAAAAAGGCACTCATAAGCAATTAATCTCTAGTTTGGCCTCCCAAGGCTTTGCCCGGGTGCGGATTGACGGCAAGGTAGTAGAATTATCCGAGGGCATCGAGTTAGATAAAAAACATCTTCATGATCTTGAAATTGTTATCGATCGCCTGATCAAGAAAGAGGGTTTACAGGAAAGATTAGTAGATTCTTTAACCACTTGTTTAAAGCATTCCGATGGTGTAGCGATTGTGGAAATTCTCGATGAGAATAACGAAGATAATCCCGAAGTTACCAAAGAAATTGTCTTTTCCGAGAAATTTGCCTGTCCTGAACACGGGGCAGTTATGGAGGAATTATCCCCCCGTTTATTCTCTTTTAATTCTCCCTATGGTGCTTGTCCCAACTGTCACGGATTGGGCAGTTTACGAAAATTTTCGGCAGATTTAGTCATTCCAGACCCGAAACAACCGGTTTATTCGGCTATTGCTCCTTGGTCAGATAAGGATAACTCCTACTATCTTTCTCTCCTCTACGGTTTAGGGCAAGCTTTAGGTTTTGAAATTCAAACCCCTTGGCAGAAACTAACAAAAACCCAGCAAGATATCATTCTCTATGGGAGTAAAGAACCGATCTATTTTGAAGATGATTACCGTTATGATAGTGGTCGCGGTTACTATCGAGAATTTGCGGGAGTTATCAATATCTTAGATAGGAATTATCAAGAAACCACCTCGGAAGTTATTAAACAAAGACTAGAGAAATATATTGTTAACCAAACCTGCGAAGTTTGTCACGGAAAAAGATTAAAACCGGAAGCTTTATCGGTACGTTTAGGACAATATACGATCACGGATTTTACCGGAGTTCCCATTCGGGATTGTTTGCAGAGAATTAATGATTGTCATTTAACCCCAAGACAAGCATTAATTGGAGAATTAGCCCTCAAAGAAATCAAAGCGAGACTACAATTTTTAATCGATGTGGGATTAGATTATCTTACCCTCGATCGACCGGCGATGACTTTATCCGGGGGAGAATCCCAACGAATTCGATTAGCCACTCAAATCGGTTCGGGATTAACAGGAGTACTATACGTTCTCGATGAACCTAGCATCGGATTACACCAAAGAGATAATAGTAAACTGTTAGAAACCCTGCAAAGATTACGAGATTTAGGTAATACTTTAATTGTCGTCGAACACGATGAAGAAACGATTCGGGCAGCCGATTATGTCGTCGATATCGGTCCGAAAGCGGGGATTCATGGCGGAGAAATCATCTGTCAAGGCAGTTTTAAAACCCTTTTAAAGTCCCAAAAATCGATAACAGGGGCCTACTTATCGGGACGCAAAGTTATTGAAACTCCTCCCCAAAGAAGGGAAGGGAATGGTAATGCTTTAGTCTTAAAAAATTGCCATCAAAATAACCTAAGAAATATTGATGTAACGATTCCTTTAGGAAAATTAGTCTCGATTACGGGAGTATCTGGTTCGGGCAAATCCACCTTAATTAATGAGTTATTATATCCGGCTTTACAACATCATTTAACCCGTTTAACTCCCTTCCCCAAAGAGTTAGATAAAGTGGAAGGATTGGACGCGGTTGATAAGGTAATTGTCATTGACCAATCACCGATAGGACGCACTCCTCGGTCAAATCCTGCCACCTATACGGGGGTTTTTGACATTATTCGCGAGATTTTCACCGAAACCATCGAAGCAAAAGCTAGAGGTTACAAAGCGGGGCAGTTTTCTTTTAATGTTAAAGGAGGACGCTGTGAAGCGTGCCTAGGCCAAGGAGTAAACGTCATCGAGATGAATTTTCTCCCCGATGTCTATGTGCAGTGTGATGTGTGTAAAGGGGCGCGTTACAATCGGGAAACCCTACAGGTTAAGTATAAAGGTTATTCGATCGCCGATGTCTTAGATATGACGATCGAGGAAGCATTAAAGGTCTTTGAAAATGTCCCCCGGGCCACCACCAGATTACAAACTCTCGTGGATGTGGGTTTAGGATACTGTAAACTCGGTCAAAGCGCGCCCACTTTATCCGGTGGAGAAGCGCAAAGGGTGAAATTAGCGGCCGAATTATCCCGACGGGCCACGGGAAAAACCCTATATTTGATCGATGAACCGACTACGGGGTTATCTTTTTATGATGTGCATCATCTCTTAGATGTGTTACAAAGATTGGTCGATAAAGGTAATTCGATTATCGTCATCGAACATAATCTCGACGTGATTCGCTGTAGCGATTGGATTATTGATTTGGGACCAGAAGGAGGGGACAAGGGAGGAGAATTAATCGCGGTGGGAACACCGGAAACCGTGGCTAAATGTGAAAAATCCTACACTGGTCATTATCTTGCCCAAGCATTACTTCAATATCCCCCAAAAAAGCAGGATAATATTAGGGAATAACACAGAGATAATAAAGCCAATGATCAAGATTAGTATTTAACTCTTGTTCGCTCTTAATTTCCTGACCGGTTTTCCAAGAATAAATTTTAATATCTTGAAAGTAAGACCTTAACTGTCTTAATTGTTCTTTGGGTGTGGCGTAATAATTTTGCAGACGAAAATTATGGGGTTCATCCCGAATAATTGCATAGTCAGCAGTCAATAACTGTTTGTAGCTAAGAGAGGGATTACAGGCACGCAAAATCGCCCAGATGACTAAATTGACATAGCTACTAAAAGGATTCAAACTAATCTTTTTTTTCCAATCGAATTCTGAGATAATTCCCTGAAGATTATGACTAGAAAAGCAAAAATAACCACCAGCTTTACCGATGCGGCTAATTTCCTCTAAAACTAGGAAACGGTCAGCAGGGGAAATATAATCAATGCCATTAAAACTAAAGAGAATAAAATCAAAATAATTATCCGCAAATTGTTCTAGATTTCTAGCATCGGCCACTTGCCAGACTAAATGGGGGAATTTTTGACGACAAGCGGCGATCATTTCCGCAGAATAATCGACACCGATATATTCTCCCACAAGAGGTGCAAAATACTTCGTAGTCCGTCCCGCACCTACCCCTAAATCAAGCATTTTCATCGTTGATAAACGCTCTTGCAGCAGGGTTAAAATTGTCTTTTCTGCCGGCTGTAGCGCGCTTAATTGGGCATAATAACTGACAATACTAGGGTCTCTATAGGTTTGCTGATTTTTATCCTTAATCATTCTCGATCGCTCTTTCCTCATAATCTGGCTGTTTTTCTCTTACTAATAATTCACCTTCCCAACCGCCAATTACTTCTTCAAAAAAGCCTTCTTGCCATTGGCTAAATGTAGTTTTTTCTTCTTTTTCTTTTAGAGATATTGGCTGATAAACTAAGGTGACTTCTAAATCTGTGTTTTTAAGTTCATGCGGTAAAGATATTTGTAATGTTCCATCTTCTCCTACACGGGTTTTAAAACTAATTGTTTTCATTGATTAACTCCTTTTGAAAACTTAAATTTCATGATTTAGCTTCTTTAATCACTCAATTGGGAAACCGGGTATAGCAGTATCGATTAACTTCATTAACTTCATGGTTTCGGCTAAGGTTACTACTATCAAAAGGATAGTCTCATATATCCTCGTCTGACAACGTGCGTTCCCTGCGGTCTTTTAACCATAAAGACATCTTCACCCCAAACAGGTCAGACATGACAGAAATTACCATCCGATGAGAATGGCCATACATCCCAGTCAAGACCGAGACGATGGATAATACTCTCTCACGGTAGCCACTCTTTCCTACTACCATCTTTAGGAAAAGATTTAGACTATCATAAGATGCGCTTAAATTATCAACTTGGCATCAATGGAGATTTTTAGCTCTTTTGTCCCATCTACAAGAATAGCATTTTCCAAAAGTGATAAAAGAAATGTAAAGTTATTTTATAGTAGTTGTCTTTGGTGTCCGTCTGTGTTACAATTACCACAGCCAGTGATTATTAACACTTAGCTGTAGATAAATCATCTTTTTTGAATTGAAATAACGGACTAACCATGAAACTAATGAAAATTCAAAAAATTTTAAAAGGATCAATGTCGTAGACATTGATCCTTTTAGAAATCCCTTTAGCAACGACTCCTCTGCTCTTGTTCGGTAACAATGCTAAAGCTGAACCAATTAACGAGATTATTTTGGCTCAATCAAAACGGTGCTTGGAGCCGGGAGAAAGAAAACAAATTACTTATCAAATTGAGGGGATCGAACGGGAAATAAAACAGCTAGAAGATAGAATAAAAGAACTGGAGAAGCAATTCTCGGACTGGCAGGAGGAGAGGAATAGATTACGTCAATTGTTTCTGGTTTATATAGTTGTATATCCTCAGCGTAATGGGGGAAGACGACATCCTAAAGACCAGGAAATAAGACGTGACTATGATTATGCTGGAAATCAGCTTGTTTCAATCAATAAAAAGATGGACGAAATAAGTGCAAAAATATCGAAACTACAAAATACCATCTCATCCCTGCAACGAGATCTGAACTTGCCTGACTGTGTCAACATTTGTCGTATTCATCCCATTCTATGCAGCAATGATCCTACAATACGGGACAATATACGTGGGAGGTGATTTTTCCCGTGTTACTATCAAAATTAGGAGAAAGTGGCCTAATATATATATGAGGGTACTTATTTCCTATTAAAAACCGCCAACAACGAAATGAAAACTTTAAATCAGAATCCCTTGCAAGTAGAGGGAGGAGAAAACCTGCCCCTACTTTACAAAATTGATCAACATTTTTGGTTAGAGGAAACGATAAAACTCCTCCAAGAAAATCGCTTAGATGAATTAGATGTAATCCATTTAATTGAGGAATTAGAAAGCTTGAGTAAAAGAGATAAAAACCGAGTCAGTAGCTTACTTGAACAAGTAATCAGGCATTTA
>VYLC01000130.1_pt1 | contig 11053 bp, 2 predicted proteins | sample 5109531 | NCBI WGS metagenome assembly VYLC01 (sample SAMN12291787, study PRJNA351875) | freshwater metagenome | isolation source: freshwater lake | place: USA: Michigan, Gull Lake | collected 2013-08-08
AAGGCAATTGATAACCTGTTAAATTCCCTTGTTTCCACCATCTCCAAGCCGTTCGATAACTTATTCCTGCTTTTTTTGCATAGTCTGATAGTTTCATGTCTATATATTACCATGTCTGACTATATCTGACTATATTTGTATTGAAACTTTACAATACCAAATTTCTCAATTCCTGACAGACATAGAGCTTCTAAAATCCAAGACCATCCCGTCAAATACCCGATAGTGTCATTGGATAAACGATTTAAAAGAGCATTGAGTTTATCTCTTAAAGCATCAAGAGATTCAAAAGTTTCCCAGGCCAGAAAATTTTTCAGGTACAGCCAAACTCTCTCGGCGGGGTTAACTTCGGGACAACAAGAAGGTTGATAAAATTTGAGTAAGTTTAGTTGAGCGGTTAGTGAGGGTTTGCTGAACAAGTTTTTCGGTGGTGGCAGGGTGTGGGGTGTGGGGTGTGGGGTGTGGGGTTTTACCAGTTTTGAGGTGGCCAATTACCTAATTTTCAGGGAAAAATTGCCTAAATTTCCCCCCGATCACTGCCATATCCAGTACTTTTTAATTGACAAAAGGTCTAAAAGTCTTACCCAACAAGGTTTTTAGATTTATTCAGCAAGCCCTAGTTAAATCTTGATCTGACCACTAGCAGTGTACCAAAAGCAATCAGTCCCAAGCTCAAGTTAGGTTCGGGGACGGTAGTTGGGGGATTTGATGCAGCTGTAACAGAACCACTGACGATATCACCATTAAAATCACTGACAACATCATTGAAAGTAACTGTCCCTCCTGCTGTAGTTAAAAAGGGAGAGTTAAAAACTAGAGAGAGACTATTAGAGCCATTAACCCAATCAATAGATTCTATACCACTCCCAATAGGATTTGCTAAACTAATGTTAACTAGGTCAGCCTTCGTGAAATTGAGAAGGCCAATTATAATGTTACTAAAAGTAAGACTAGGAGTTGCACTATTTTCATTGTCGATGGTGAAACTACCAGTAATCGGATTAGTTCCCGCCAGAGAACCATTATTAATAGTCCAAGTCAGTGCTTGAACTGGTATGGGGGTTGAGAAGCTACTAACAAGCAGGGTTGTTGTAGCAGCTAAGAGCAAGTTGGGTGGGTTGATTTTCATCTTGTTCATCCGAGTTAAGTTTTGGTTATTGGTAAGTAATTAGAGAGAGACAAACCATTCAGGATGATTGTTCAATCCCGTGAGGGAATTACCGAGATTGTCACTAACATAAGCTAAGACTTCAGTTCCCAAAAGAATTTGGTTGCTGTTAAAGCTTAACTGTCCGAAGTTGATTCCACTGAGAGCCAATTTATCGCCTTGAGCAGAGTTGAAATCAAGAATGCGATCGCTACCATTTCCTGACTTGAGAACGAAGCTATCAGCACCCGCACCGCCATAGAGGAAATCTGAACCTAAACCACCATCAAGTAGATCATCTCCTTCTTCTCCATAAAGTTTATCTGTATTTCCCTCACCATAGAGACTGTCATTACCACTTCCACCGTTGAGAACATCTCGTTGGTTGGAACCGATTAACAAGTCATCACCAGCACCACTTTCTAAGCGGTAAGTACCGGATTTACCCAAAGCATCGATGCGATCATTTGTTGGGGTTCCTTGAATCACACTACTACCAGAGGGAACTAAGACTGGGTGGAAAACTTGTAGCGTGAAATTTGTACTAACATTTGCTCCCAGCTGATCAGTTGCAGTTACTTTTAGATTCAGATTACCAACATCATTGTTAGTAGGAGTACCACTGAAAGTTTGGGTTGTTGGGTTAAAGTTTAACCAACTGGGTAAAGCATCACCATTACTGAGGGTAGCTGAATAAGTCAGGCTATCGTTGAGATCAGGATCAAAAAAGGTATTATCAGAAATTTGTAAGTTGAAGGGGATATCTTCTATGACGGTTTGATCGGCGATCGGATTTTGGAGATTTGGTGCATTATTATTTAGGGGAGTAAAGTTAATTCCCTGTTGAATCCAGACCTCAATGGCGGTATTTGTAATGCCATAAATTTCATAAACTGCTCCATCATAGGTATCAGAGCCTAATTGAGTCCAAGGTACAGTGGAAGGATCGGAGTAATAAGCACTTGAAGAAGCACCATTAATCAATAGCTTTTTATTGCCATCGAGCATTTGTAGCAGGCTAGACTGATTAAATTGAACGGAATTATTGTAGCCAATATCAACAGCTTCAATATTAAACAGATGACCAGCATTAGCATCTAAATAAAGCCTGGTTTGTTGGCCGACTGTTTGGGGAATGAAGATAGTATCAAAACCACCACCGCCATCAATCTTACCGATAGTTTTACTATCAGTGCCATATTCGCCACCTAAGCCAATTTGATCATCTCCTTCCCCACCAAAGGCATAAATCTCAGAAGTATTAGAGGTGGGAATTAACATAAAGTCATCGCCATTTTGACCCCGCAACACAATCTTAGGAGTGGTGACATTATCGGGAACCGTAAAGACATCATTGCCATTCGTTCCATCAAAAAAGGTAAAGGTTTCACTACCACTATTTTGCTCATCTGCTGTTAACCAATCTTGACCATAAACTACATAAGTTAAGTCATAATTGCTCGTATCAGTAATCAAAATATCCTGATAACCGTCACCATTGACATCGCCACCTGCATTAGTCTGATAAGGTAGGGTTCGATTAGGTAAACCTTGAATGGGAATCTGATTTGGACTAGAACCCAGAACAAGAGTATTACTATTAAGGCTGGTGTTGGGAGGTGTTGTAGGTGTATAGGGTGTAATCTCCGTTGAACCTAATTGGATGTAACTTGGAGTGTATGGAGTTGACTGACCAAAAAGAATATCGTCAAAACCGTCAGCGTTGATGTCTCCCACTGCAACAGCAGGAGAAGGAGGGAAAGAGGAAGTCACACCAGCTTGATAATCAATATTTGTTTGAAACTGTCCAAAGTTGCTAGTTTTGTCCGTACCATACAAAATAGTAGAACGTATAATTGAACTCGCCGAGATAGATACTAATGTATCTTGGACGCTATCTCCATTAAAGTCGCCAGTGCTAATAGATGAGTTAATCAGGTTTGGCGAACCCTTATCCGAGAGGGTATCTGTCCAGGGTTGGCTCAGAAAACTCAAGGATAGCGGAGAAATTGGTTGCTGAGTGCTGTTATTGAATTGGTAAGCACTAACCTGCGTTTGAAATCCTGTATCCTCTACATGATCAATAAGTGCGTACTCAAGAGTTAGAATTTCCTTAATTCCATCACCGTTAATATCTGTTAATCCAATCTCCGGTGCATAGCTCATCTCACCAAGATCATAACTCTGCTGGGATTGGAAACTGGAACTCAACCCATTTGCCGAACCCAAGATATAACGAATTTGATAACCAGTAGTATTTTCAACAATGTTGTCTATATACGAAGCTAGAAACACTAAGTCATCATAGCCATCACCATTAATATCCCCTGCACAGGTTTGAAGAATGGAAAGAATAGAAAAGTAATAATAAGAAAATAAAGTTTGACCCGCAATAACATTGTTCACAATGCTATTACCCATATTGACCAGTAGTTCTGTTGTCTCATTTAGATTGCTAAGGCTACCTTGAGCAATATCTTCATAACCATCCGCATTAAAATCCCCGTGAGCAATTAAAGTAGTGTTAGGAGAGATAATTGAATTACCAAGAGGTAAATTACTGTCATTTGCGGTAAGGGTGTAGGTTCGCGGAGTACTAACATTGGTTAAGGTGCTTGCTCCTATCGTTAATTGATTTCCCTGCCCCGATGACCATGACCCACTATTGACAAAATCATCAAAACCATCTCCATTAACATCCCCCACAGAAACACCAGGATATTTATTGACTAAAATAAAGCCATTATCACTACGCAGGTCATTGACATTTAAAGATAGTCCTCCCTGTAACCAAGGATGGCCAATCGCCACATAAACCTCACTATTACCATTACCATCATTACTACTAGGAGCGCCTAAAATAATGTCATCTCCTCCTGTAGCCGAGCCGTAATCCCCATTAATATCACCAATCCCATTAAGAGTTTGACCGACATTACCCGAATTAGAAGGATTACTATTATTAAGAGGATTAGCCACTCCTTGATATTGGAAAACGCGAGAATCCGTCAGATTAGGATCGAGATAAATTGCGCCTCCGCCATTAAAGGCATTTGTACTACCAAAGACTATATAGGCACTACCAGCATTACCATAAGCAAAGGGCGCACCGATGAGTAAGTCATTAATATTATCTTGGTTAACATCTCCCCCATTAGCAACAGCCCAACCTGCTTGTCCCGAAGTGAGTACCCCTTCAAAAGTGACCCCTTGACCAGCTTGAATCGAGGCTAAACTGGAAGGTAAAGAACTATTTCCTCCGAATATTACATAAACTTTGCCCAGATTAGAAGTTGGACTACTCCCGCTCCCAACAGCAGCATTAGGCGCGCCGATTACTAAGTCTAAATGACCATCTCCATTTAAGTCTAGGGTCGTTAGCGCATTGCCAATCCCATCATAAAAGGCGTAATTGGTGGCTGAGTCCTTACTGGGTTTACCTGTACTCGGATTGAGCTTACCGTTAACACTTCCCCCCGTAAAACTGGTTATGCCATCAAAAACCCAGTTAGTGGTGCTATTTGTAGAAGTTAGGTTAATAGATTCGTTAGTGCTTGACCAATTAAATTGCGTACCCGACAGGACATAAATCGCGCCACCATAACCGCGAATATCTGTGGGGTTATTGGGATCGGTAACGGGATTAACTATGGGTGCTCCTATGGCCAAATCAAGTTTACCATCTTGATTCAAATCCAACACTTGTAAGGCAGAGCCTAACCCTTGACCTGTGCTAGGAGCATTAATGGTAGCAACAAGCGTTGTCGTAATATTTTCACCTGATCCTGATAGTTGATAGACCTTAACTTGATTGGCTAAAGGTGAAGCAACAATCAATTCAGGTGTTCCATCGCCATTTAAATCTGCTAAGAGAATCTCTTTGCCAAAACCATCACTACTATTACCTGTGAGGGGTGATGTAGCTAGGGTACTAAGAGCAATTGCGCCACCGGTTTGAGTAATCGCTGAATTATCAAAGATGTAAATTTCACTATCGTTAGTTCCTCCTTGGTTAGTCAGATTGGGAGCGGATATTGCATACCAAGTTCTAGAAGAACCAGACCAAGAAGTAAGGCTACTTCCACTTTGAGGTGACGCAGCATTAGAATTAGCTGCTCCCGTAATTTTGACAACATTTTGACCCGATTGAGGACTATCTAAATTCAATCCTTGATCTGAAACTTGTACTCCCTGCGCCCCAAAAACTAGATAGATATTACCTTGACTATTATTATCTCCGGGTGCTGAAATCCAGAAATCATCAAGAGGCGCATTATTATTATTGCTGTTTGTATCATTGTTAACATTCCCTGCGCCACCGAGAGCAGAACCTAACTGATCATTAACGGGTCCGGTCATAGAAAAACCACTATCTATGGCCAATAAGTTAACTTCTTGGTTAGTATCCTGTAAGGTGGCGTAAGCTGTTAATGTGGTTTTTTGACCATCCTGCACTATTAACTTAAATTTCTCATTGAGATGTTCTGACAAGGTATCGTTATAGATATTAACCTCAATGGTTTTGCTGATTTCCCCTGGAGCGAATGTCAGGCTTCCTTCTTTATGTTCGTAATCGGCTCCGGCAGTAGCACTAATATCGACTGTGCGATAAGTTAAGGTTTTGCTGGTATTGGTATCACCTTGCCGAGTGATGGTAAAAGTTACTTTCCCGTCTTGTTCTTTAGCCTTTTGATGACTCACTGAAAAGATGCTATTACTACCCACATCACTGCTTGTAGTGGCACTACTAATGATGTTATCAATTTGATCTGGTGGAGTAGGATTAGAGTCAGTTTGGATAGTATTGTTAGTATTCCAATTACTTCCAGCATAAATACTTTGACCCAGGGTGGAAGTTCCCGTATTAGAGTCAAGAACCACCCAACTCAAGGTGACAGTATTATTATTAGCGTTATTGGTTGTACTAACATTAATGCTAGAAAAACTCAGATTAGAACCAGAAAGGTTGCTAACGCTAGGTTGATAATTTTTCCAACTCCCTGTACTTCCACTTGGAACCCAAAAGGCGGTAGATAAATTAGTTTGAGCCGTTTCTCCCGAACCTGTGCTATTTGTCCATAAGGCGAGAACGCCAAAAGGGGTTGAGGTTAGAGATTGTATGGATTGACCGGGTTGCAGATAAGGGATAGCTGTGGGGACTGAATTATTGGTATTCAAAGTCCCATTATTCAACTGTCCTATTACATAATTTGATGTAATAGTTTCTTGTAATTGATTAAGTGCATCACTGGAAACAGTATTAGGCGCACCGACTAATAAATCGGCTTTACCATCGTTATTTAAATCTCCTACCGCACTCACAGAAGACCCACTCAGTTGATTGGTTCCCCCTTGACCAATTACATAACCTTGAACCGTTGTACCAATGTTACTGACATTGATACTGGCAACTGTACCGATATTATTGCTCGTTCCTCCATAGATGACATAACTCACCCCGGCTTGATTATTTCCTCCTTGGGGTTCAGCAACAAGTAAATCACCGATACCATCCCCGTTTAAGTCTCCAGCACCCGTAACTTCTGTTCCTGCACCAACAATGGTAAAGCCATTTGTTCCATTGATTTCGGAGAAACCGACACTGTTATTTGGAGTTGATGAAAGGCTGGAACTGCCAAAAAGAATGTAACTATTTCCAGGGATAAAGTTACCATTAGTATCCTCAGTCGCAGGATAGCCAATAATTACATCATTAATACCATCGCCGTTAACATCTCCTGCACTACTGACTTGTAAGGGTGCAGGGTTATCCAAATCATCAACAATCACAAATCCTTGACCGGGGTTAACGGTGGCTAAGTCTAGGGTTTGAGTAGATAAATTTGCACCAAATAGAATAACCGCCGCTCCCGTTCCCCCAATCAGTAAATCCCCTTTACCATCCTGATTAACGTCTGGAATTAGAGCCGTATTGGTTATATCTAGCAAGGTATCCCCATTAACGGCTGAGGTATTGTTAGTTAGGGTAATTGTTCCACCTAAATAATTCGGGGAGATTAAATTGGAGTTAGAATTATTAGAAACAATACTATTACCTTGATTTAGTCGGCTAACTCTCGGAGTATTCGGATTTGTTCCTTGATGGAGGGTATGAATATTATTCCCTTGTTGATTGCGAATATACAGACCTCCATCCTGACCCAAGGCAAGATAGGCTCCCGGATTTCCCCCTGTACCAGTTGACCAATAAGACAACTGAGCTAACCCTGCCCATTCATATAATACAAAGTTGCCGTCTGATTGCATGACAGCTTCATAATAGGTTGCATATTGAGGAATTGGAGGTGAAGTGGTGGTACTCCAAACTTTAGTATTAGTGGTTTGATTGAATAAGACTAACTGACCGTTATTGTTGATGCTGAGGGTAAATAGCTCGTTACCAATGGATTGAGAGAGTATTAGAGTAATTTCCCCTGATTCTTGGTTGGCATTTGGCGCACTGATAGCATAGTCGGTTTGACCATCTCCATTAAAGTCATAACCCCCTGTTACTACTGAACCAAAGCGATCAGCCGCTTGTCCATTGGGGTTAGTAATTTGTTGTCCATAAGTAGGATTATTTTGGATTAAGGTATCAATATCAGTGGTGGTTTGAGGGGTTTCAAATAATGTCCCCCCATAGACTAAATAAGCAGCCCCTTGATTATTATTGAGACCAGGCGCACCAATGATTAAATCACTTTTCCCATCACCATTGACATCTCCTGCATTAGCAATGCTATAACCCAATTCACTCAAAGCTTGTCCGGTTAACAGTAAGCCATTACTACCCAAATTATTGAGGTCATTAACTTGGTTATACTGTTCTCCAAAGACTACATAAACACCGCCTTGTTCATCATCAAGATCCGGCGCGGTCATGGCAAAATCCGCTTTACCACCACTATTGACATCTCCTAATGCGGTGACAGATTGTCCAAAACTAGCGAAGTATTCATTGTCTAATGTCCAATAAAAACCCGAAGCGTTAGCATTAGTAGGATTTTCTGAGAAAGTGCTTAAATTAACCTCATCATTTCCTGTCTGACCATAGACTACATAAACTTGTCCGGGTGGGGTAGTCGCAATTTGTTGTACGGTAGAATTATTAATTGACTCATATTGCCAAGTAATTAAAACATTGCCATTATTATCTAGGGCAATATTTGGGCGTTGATTTGCCCCTGCTGTATTTGAGATAGCTTGTAAACTGTTGGTATTCCAAACAACATCATTACTGCCTAATGTTCCCGTCAAAAAGTATAAATAGGAAAGATTGGCTGAATTATCATCTACGGTTCCTGTAAATGCGCCATAAACCGTTGTTCCATCAGGAGCAACAATGTAAGAAATATCACTACTGTCAATTAAATCATTGGCATCTTCCCCTAATAATGTAGCGTAATCGGGTTGAGTGAGATAAATTGTTGAATTAGGTTCTGATGAAACACTGACAGGTAATCCTCGGTAATTTTGAGAGATCGTGCTTTCCCCTGTTGAACTGGAGATTGTATCCTTAATGCGGATATAAGAGCCATAAGAAATCGAGAAGAAAAAGAAATTAAACTGGGCTTTAGCTTTATTGGTATAGACAGCCCCTTCATACTTAGAATTCTTCCATTCTTCTGTTTGAATGCCTTTGACGGATAAATCAATAAATCCCTTTGCTATACTAACATCAACATAAAAACCAGTATTTATCCCTAAATTAAACCCACCATCACTGGTGTCCTTTAAGGCATCCCCTAAAAAGCTAAAGAATTTAGTTGTATCTAGCTGCCATTGAAGATCAGAATGAGGGGTTTCTTCTGTTGGTTCATGGCCATTTTCGTCAACCAGTTTAAAAAAGTAATCACTGGGTTGAATATTTCCTAAGTTCGTTGAATTATTGTCAAATTCAATATTTGTAGAATAACCTAGATCAATTCCTACTACTGGACCACCACTAATGGTTAATACTCCTGCTTTACTCAGTTGATCTAAAAATTCGCCCGCCGCTGTTGTAAAAAGCAGATCTAATAAAAATTGAATAGCATTTACTTCTAATTCAAAGTCTAACGCTGCTTTTGCTTGAACACTAGATGGATAGCTAGTTGCTTCTTCCCATTCTCCACTTCCTTGAGCATAAGCGGTAACATCTAAATTCACATAGCCTTTGAATAAACCAGCGAGAAGATAATTAGACGTTGCGGTACTCTTAGCTCCTCCACCTTCTTTACCAAAATTAAGACTGAGATTTAGTTTATTGGCAGCAACTGGTGAATCAGAGCTATATTGTTTAATAGAAGTGTCAATTTCTGCACCGATATTAAGAGAAAAACCGTGTAGGGCTTTCTCAACACTTGAAAATACATTTCCTAAGTTTGCTGTGCCTACGCCTACTGAAAGGGAGGTATTGGGAGGAAGGATCTTAATTAACGTAGATCCTGATAATGCTCCTGAATTGATTTGATAAGTAAATCCTGTTCCTTTGGGTTTAAAAGCTAATTGATTTTGGTTTGTTGTTACCGGAAGTTGACTAACATCAACAACTTGACTTACTGTTTGATTATTTTTTTGAGTCGTTACCAATATTTTATTGTTAGGTAAGGCGACAACTTGTAAGTTTTTATCTTCCAATTCATCATCAGTCAAGTTTGTAGGCGAACTCCACTGATAACCACCATAAATAGAAGAACTCAGAGAAGATGTATAAACTTCTGCATTATTGCCATTTCCGGCTATCCAAGAAGCAAAAATTCCCCCATTAGATGTCTGAGTTAAAGCCAAATTAGAGGAACTACCTTGATTCTCTGTTCCAATCCCACTATTAAGAGGTGTGACACCAATATATTGACCATTATTAGTATTAGAGGGTTGATAGCCGTAATAAATTTGTCCGTCTTGATTCCATAAGGCATGGGTGACACCACTATTATCTGTAATAGTCGTCATGCCAAAAGGTTGCCCACTGGAGTTGTTTAACCCTAAAATTGAGCTAATATTGCCAACCTGATAAGGAATACTTTGATTTGTTATTCCGTATAAAATTCCTGTTTCGTCAATTTGAATTTGACTGAAAACAGGTAAATTACCAAAAACATTATCTAACTCAATAAAACTATTAGCATTGGTTGACCATGCGTAAATATTGCCATTATTATCTAAACCTAAAAGAGTTTGACTGTTGAGAGCAACTATTTGCTTTAATGCGGGATTATTTCCCCCATTGAAAAGATTAAAATCTGTTCCATCCCAACTGTAAAGACTACCTTGATTATCTAATGCCCAGACTGAGCCATCCCCTTTTCCTGTTGTAATCTCAACAGCGCCAATAAAACTATTGTAACCTAAGTCAAATTGTTGTGTCGTTGCATTCCATGTATATTGTTGAATCGAACTATCGGAATTAACTAACCAGACTTCATTATCATTAATAGCAGAAAAAGCAGTATAAGCTCCACTGGTTGCTGTTTGTACTAAAACTGGAGCTGCCCATACCTGAGAAGTGCTATTCCAAGACGTTAAATAATAACCTGATTGTCCAGAAATATTACTGTAGATTAAAGCATAAAAATTACCTGCATTGTCACAATCTATACCAACCATCTGACTGCCTGTGGGCAAACTAGACAGATTCGCTAAACTGTAATTCTGAGTAGCATCATCCCAGTAGTAATACTGCCCATTTGTCGTAAGAGCTAATCGCTGACCAGAATTGCTCACGAAAACTTGTTTAATCGTACTATAGTCTATCAGATTAATCATGGTGATTTATTATTCCAGAAAAATTGGAAACGGGTAAGCTTTTTCCTCAGGGTAATCGCATGTTGATAGAGTTCTCAAATTCCGAGGAGTTAGGTCTAAAATTCGATGGGCAACTCAGGCTTTGACCTGCACAAGGCGACCGAATCTCTGGTTTTGCCA
>VYLC01000251.1_pt1 | contig 11039 bp, 14 predicted proteins | sample 5109531 | NCBI WGS metagenome assembly VYLC01 (sample SAMN12291787, study PRJNA351875) | freshwater metagenome | isolation source: freshwater lake | place: USA: Michigan, Gull Lake | collected 2013-08-08
GAACAGAGTAAATCTGTTAAGGCCGGTGCGGAACCCCGCAAGGGAAAGAAGCAGAAACCCAAATCGTGAGGTTTGGGAATCACCGTCCGTTTTACGGCGGTGAGGATGTCAAATGATCGGGATGAAGCTGTGGTGCAATAGATTGTGGAGAGGGAGCTAAAACGAGGATCGGGGTATATATCCTCCGGTTATAATGAAATCTGGGAAAATGACACCGCCGCATCCCGAAAACCCTCACCCCTTGCTAGGTATAATCGATCGCAGGAAAAATTTTATGAGTAAATTTGTCTTTGTCACCGGGGGAGTCGTCTCCAGTATTGGGAAAGGAATTGTCGCCGCTAGTTTGGGAAGATTGTTGAAAAGTCGGGATTATTCCGTCTCAATTCTGAAATTAGACCCCTATATCAACGTGGATCCGGGTACCATGAGTCCTTTTCAACACGGAGAGGTATTTGTCACCGATGATGGGGCCGAAACCGACCTCGACCTTGGCCACTACGAACGTTTTACCGATACGGAACTCTCCCGTCTCAATAGCGTGACTACTGGCTCGATTTATCAAGCGGTATTGAATAAAGAGCGCCGTGGTGCTTATATGGGGGGAACCGTGCAGGTAATTCCCCATATTACCAACGAAATCAAGGAAAGGATTCTTCGGGTGGCCAAAGATACCAACCCCGATATTGTCATCACAGAAATTGGTGGTACGGTGGGAGATATCGAATCTTTGCCTTTTTTAGAAGCAATTAGGCAATTTAGGAAGGATGTGGGTCGAAATAACGTAGTTTATATGCACGTTACCCTAATTCCTTGGATTCCGGCCGCCAAGGAGATGAAAACGAAACCGACGCAACACTCGGTTAAGGAATTAAGATCGATCGGCATTCAACCGGATGTGTTAGTCTGTCGTTGTCATCTACCCCTACAACCGGGGTTAAAAGAAAAACTCTCAGCTTTCTGTGATGTGCCGGTGGAATCGGTGATTACTGCTCAGGATGCCAGCAGTATCTACGAAGTTCCTCTCAATCTGGAAAAAGAGGGATTAGCGCAACAAACCCTAGAATTATTAAACCTGGGTCCCCGATACCCCCATCTGGAGGAGTGGGAAAATCTCATCCGACAGATGCAATCCCCCGGTCAAAAATTAGAGATAGCTATCGTTGGTAAATATGTGCAATTGGGGGACGCTTATCTCTCGGTGGTAGAGGCCTTGAAACACGCTGCTATTGCCCTTGATAGCGAGATAGAATTGCGTTGGGTAAGTGCCGAAGATGTGGATAACGATTCGGCCGAAGCTCATTTAAGCGGTGTTGACGGTATTGTTGTACCCGGTGGTTTTGGTATTAGGGGTGTGGATGGCAAAATTAAGGCGATCGAGTATGCTAGGGTCAATAATATTCCTTTCTTGGGTCTCTGTTTAGGGATGCAGTGTTCGATTATCGAATGGGGTCGCAATGTGGCCCGATTAGAACGGGCCAATAGTTCCGAATTTGAAGAAGATACACCGAATCCAGTGATTAATTTACTGCCAGAACAGGCAGATGTGGTGGATTTAGGGGGAACAATGCGCTTAGGTCTCTATCCCTGCCGTTTAAATCCCGATAGTCTGGCTTTCTCCCTCTACGGTCAAGAGGTTATCTATGAGCGCCATCGTCACCGTTACGAGTTCAATAATGCCTATCGTAGTCTCTTTTTTGAGACCGGTTATCTGGTGAGTGGCACTTCTCCTGATGGTCGTTTGGTGGAAATTATCGAACTACCAAAACATCCTTTCTTTATTGCTACCCAATTTCACCCCGAATTTCGCTCTCGTCCCAATAAAGCTCATCCTCTCTTTTCTGGTTTCATGAAAGCGGCCCTCAAGGGTAGAGAGGAAAAGTTCTCCCTTAGTAGTCAGCATTCAGCTATTGGTTAGGATTTGCTGGTCTGATTGGCTCAAAATCTGGTTTTTTGGGGGGAAACCCCCGAAAATTTGTCATCTTAACCCCAGTTTGGCCTAGGGTTTTCCGAATTGACGTTGATAAACTACTTCTTCCTTGCCAGATTCCAGTTTAATATCCGAGCGAGGATAGGCCACACATAACAAAGCATAGCCTTCTTTTTGCAGGTCGGGGGATAATCCCATGCCCTCACCTTGTTCGACGCTACCCTGGGAAAGTTGAGCGGCGCAGGTAGTACATACGCCCGCATTGCAAGAACTGGGTAAGTCAATCCCCGCATCGTAGGCCGCTTGTAGTATAGTTTGATCTTCCCTAACTTCGATCGTTTGTGTTGTTCCTAAATGAGAAATTTCTACTTTGTAGGTTGTGGTCATAGCTAATGAATGATGCTTTGAACTTCACCTATTTTATCATTCTAGATTGCGGATATAGGAGAGAGGGGGGAAATCTTTACCTAATCAGATTTTCACCGGTCGGCATATAATTGATGGTCATGAAAGATGATAAAATCCTCAAAAGTAGTAACTTTTTCTGGCAATTTGCCCTGTAGTTAAAACGAACAAAAGAGAGAATTTACTTCTCTCTTTTGCTCATGAAAATTATGCCAATTTTTCGATAACCGAGGGGAAGTTATTCTATTTGTAATTGGCTCTCGTGTCTTTAACCGCCGCCCAAAAAAATAGGGCTGTTAATGGTACACTTGCAGCTAGAATTAAGCCCGTGGTGGTATTGCCTAAATCCGGTTCTCCCGAACTAATTTCAAAGACACAACCCACACCAGCGATCGCTGCAATACAGGATAATAACAATAAAACGCCGCTTTTCGGGGTCATCTTCACTCCTCACCTAAATTAACTAATGCCTTTATTTTGTCACTTTCTCGACCGGTTTCACCGCTTGCACGGAAAAACCGTGTTTTTTTAATTCTTCATTGAGTGCCAAATCGTTATCTACTCTGTCCACGAACATGACACCATTAAGATGGTCCATTTCGTGTTGAATTACCCGCGCTAGTAAACCGTTAGCTTGCAGTTTTCGTGGTTTCCCCTGTTCATCTTTATAACTCACTTCGATCGCTTGGGGACGGATGACATCTAAAAACACATCGGGAATACTCAAACAACCCTCTTCCGCTTTGCACAATTCCCGACTATAACCGATAATTTGGGGATTAATCAGAATTAGGGGCGGATTTTCCGGTTTATCGGGTTCACAATCGATGACAATCAATTGTTTATTGACTGCCACTTGCGGAGCCGCTAACCCGATACCATTGGAACTATACATAGTTTCCAGCATTTCTCTGGCTAATTGGCGAATGCTGTCATCGACTTTAGCAATCCGCTTGGCCGGTTGACGCAGGACTCGATCGCCGAGATAATGCAGTTCTAAAGGGGGTTTTTCTAATTTGCGTTTTTCTACGGTAATAGTGGCGCTCATAAACTTAATTATCGATGGGATGCACAATTTTGATCTTAGTCACTGGCTCTGGGGCATTTCTCAGGAAAAGGGAGAAAAAAGCCGAGACTCTGCATAAAATTTTACACCGCTCACAGACAGTTCGTCTATATCAGGGGGTGGGAAGTGGAGAGATTTTTCAGTTATCAGTAAGCAGTTATCAGTAATCAGTGGGGGAGAAGGGAGAAAAAGCTGATTGTAACGGGCTAGTTATTAGTAATTGGTATTCCTAACCATTGGCTTAATTCCGCTGCTAACCATTCAATTTCGGGGTTACTCAGATATTCTTTTGTCTTACTGCTAATAGTATATTCTTTAGTCCCCGCCCAAATAGTTAAAGCCATCGGTACATAAACTCGATCGCCATCGCTATCTTTGGTATGATAACTATCAGCTTTCACCAGTTTATTAATATGTTCCCGTGCCATTTTCTTTTTGCCCGAAAGTGTCAAACCCCAAATTCGCTGAATGGCAACAATTTCTTGCCTATCAATAGTGATAATTTCCTCCCCTTTGAGACAATAAATAATCTGGTAAAGCATTCCTAAACCCACAAACCAAAAGGGCAAGGAAAAGAGCAGAAAAAACCAACTCATCCACAGAGGAATAGAAACGGCTCCTCCTGTCCATACTAATAAAAAAGCGTTCCAAGCGATGGCAAAGGCTCCAAGATAAATTAATTTAGGGGTAAAACCTTCGGGAGGTAAAAATATTTTAATTTTCTCCTCGCTTTTTTGCAACTGTACCCGACTCCCTGCGGGTTTTTCAAGGTTTGAGGCAGTTAATTGCATTTCGTGGAGAGTATTTAAAGCTTGATTGGCTGCCTGTGCGCTAAATTATTTAATTGAATTTTGCCATCTTTTTGGGGTAAATCGGCGGGATGAATGCCTGTAGCTAGATAGATTAAAGTGGCTCCTAAACTGTATAAATCAGAAGCGGCAACGGTGCGACCACCGAATTGTTCGGGGGGCATATAACCGTAGGTTCCGACGATAGTTAAAGTGGACTGTCCCTGTTGGGAAACAGTCTGGACAGAACCAAAATCAATTAAATAAACATTACCGATACTATGACCCGATCGATCTTTTAGTAAAATATTACTAGGTTTCAAATCCCGGTGGATAACTGGCGGGTTAAGTCCATGGAGATAAATTAAAATACCGAGGATAGATTTAGCTAATTCCTGCAGCTCTGATTCACTAAATTTGCGACCGGTTTCTACCTGTTCCTTGAGGGATTTAGCTTCGATATAACTCTGGACAAGGGCAAAACCTTGATAGGTATCGGTTTGAACTTCAAAATAGTCGATATATTCAGGAATCGAGCGACAATCTAGATGTTTAAGAGTTTCAGCTTCCCGTTCAAAGAGGTTTAAATCTGTCCATTTAAAATCGGGACTGAAGATTAATAATTTGACGACAACAGTAGTACCCGTTTTTAGATCTTGGGCGAGAAAAGTGTGTCTTCCGGTTTGTTTACCTAACTGACTTTGAATTTGGTATCTATCGCCTAAAATTTGCCCTTGTAGCATACAATACATTCCTAGGATAATCCTACTTCTAGGCTAATCGAGAAATTTCTAAACTGCAAGCTAAAAAAACGGAAGTTTGACCGAATCATGAAAACTTTAGCATCTCCGATGATAACTGCGGCGAAATTCAATTATATCGCCCGTTTTTCGCTAATCCCTGGACTAGGCTGAGGGATGTATTTTTTCAGGTTAAAAGAGAAAATAGGCATCAGAAAAGAAAATTGGCCCATCTCCGTCTGGGAAAATTTAGTACAAGTGTTCAGAATAGCAACTGCGGCGCTGCCATGTAGTCTGAAGGAGTAATTTAGATAGTCAACAGCTGAGGGTACAAGGGAGCAGCCAGTTTAATTCCGATCGAGGTGGAGTTTCCTGATATAGTTTTAAAAGCAGTCGGTTCAAGACAAAAAGACATGGTTACTAGGGGCGAACAAGGGGTAGAAGTGAGGAAAAACGAGAGCTTTTCTCTGGCTTCCTATCTGGAGGAAAAGCGGTTAATTGTCGAGTCAGCTTTGGATAGCTCTTTAGTTATCGGCAATCCTGCCAAAATCTACGAGGCGATGCGCTATTCTCTCCTCGCCGGTGGCAAACGTCTGCGGCCGATTTTATGTCTGGCTACCTGTGAATTGATGGGGGGTTCCCTAGAGATGGCTTTACCCACCGCTTGCGCCCTGGAAATGATTCACACTATGTCATTAATTCATGACGATTTACCCGCCATGGATAACGATGATTACCGACGGGGGAAATTAACCAATCATAAGGTTTTTGGCGAAGATATCGCTATTTTAGCCGGGGATGGTCTCTTGGCCTACGCTTTCGAGTATGTGGCTACCCAGACTCGTAATGTACCTCCCCTACAGATTTTAGAGGTAATTGCCCGTTTAGGTCGCACTGTCGGGGCAGCGGGTTTGGTGGGGGGTCAGGTTTTAGACTTGGAATCCGCAGGAAAACCCGATATTTCGGCAGAAACTCTCGGTTTTATCCATACTCAGAAAACCGGATCCCTGTTGGAGACTTCTGTGGTGTCGGGGGCAGTTTTAGCGGGGGCAAAAGCGGAAGATATAGCTAAATTAGCCCGTTACGCTCAAAATATTGGCTTGGCTTTCCAAATTATCGATGATGTTCTCGATATCACGGCGACAAAGGAGGAATTGGGCAAAACCGCCGGTAAGGATCTACAGGCACAAAAAGCCACCTATCCTAGTCTCTGGGGGATAGAAGAGTCCCGCCAGCAAGCTCAACAGTTAATAGATAGTGCCATCGGTGAATTGAGTGGCTACGATGAGGCCGCTGAACCTTTACGGGCCATCGCCGAGTATATTGTTAATCGTAAAAATTAAATTAAACGAATGAGATTATGCAGGACTTCCAGCAGGTGTTACACAATCAAATACTGCTAGTCTCTCTTTTAGCTTGTTTCACTGCCCAGGGACTAAAAGCGCTGATTGAGTTAATCCGCGATGGTAAGGTGAGTCTGCGCTATCTAGTCTCGTCGGGAGGAATGCCTAGCGCTCACTCGGCGCTGGTGGGGGCCTTGGCTACTGGGGTAGGATTACAGATGGGTTGGTCTAGTCCCGAATTTGCGATTGCGGCGCTTTTTGCGGTTATTGTTATGTATGATGCGGCTGGAGTGCGTCAGGCAGCGGGAAAACAAGCCCGGATTCTCAATCAAATTATCGATGAAATGTTCCAGGAGGGCAAGGAATTTAACGAGGAACGTTTAAAGGAATTAATTGGTCATACTCCTTTTCAAGTGCTGGTCGGTTTAAGCTTAGGTATCGGTATCGCTATGGTGCTGCTCTGTCGTTAATTGAGGTGTTTTCTTCGGTTGAGATAAACTAGATTTAATAACTGAAAATCTGGGGTAATCACTCATGTTACAATCCCTAAAAAAAATTGAAGGCTTTCGCGGTTTTTAAAGTTTTGAGATGGCCAATCTTGGTACACCAATTCAAAACTTTTTTGAAACGCATCAGCAGCAATGCTTGAGATAAAGGAATCAAAGTGGCAGGAATCCACTCAACAAAGTGTTGATAACTGGCTAAATTGGCACAAGCATCGCTCCAGTATTCAGCTACACGGTCTAAATAGGGTCTGCTGAAAAAGTTTTTCGTGGGGGTAGGGTGTGGGGTGTGGGGTGTAGGGTGTAGGGTTTTACCCGTTTTCAGAGGGTCAATTACCTAATTGTCGGGGAAAAAGTCCCTGAATTTTCCCCCCGACCACTCCAAGAAATGGCACTTTTTGATTTCAAAAAAGCCTAAAGATATTATCCAACAAGGTTTTTAGATTTATTCAGCAAGCCCTAAATAATAGGATTTGAAGTTTCTGTAATGATTACTATAGACCTCTTGTAAAAATCAAAAATTGTTGTTAGGGTTAGGATTCGGGATTCAGGATTCAGTAGTCAGTAGTCAGGAGAATTAAGAATGAATAATAATCAATTAAATGGTCTATTCACAGATTTTATGCCATTTAATCCTTATTTTTGCCGTTTTTGAATCCTCAAAAATTAATTTAATGAAAAGCGATTAAAATCGTCATAACTTCCCACAGACATAAGCTTCTTTTTTGTTGTCGAGTCTTCAGTCCATAAGCAAGTAAGCTTTTTGAGCATTGAGGTTCAAATTGTTGGCAAAAATAATCGACATGACAGAATAAAGCATCTATACTAACCCTAGGGCAAGGTGGCTGAATGGTTTTCTGTTTTTCAGCATATCACTTCTCCCTTTTCTTATCCCGAACTCAGGTTATATATTAAGGAGAATAATTAACCATGACCGAAAATAGAGGCCCGATTCCCGTAGTTGTCAACGGTGCAGCTGGCAAAATGGGACGGGAAGTCATTAAAGCCGTTGCTCGTGCCGACGATATGATCTTAGTGGGTGCAGTGGATCGAAATCCCGCTTTTCGAGGTCAAGATGTGGGGGAAGTGGCCGGTTGTGAACCCCTAGAAGTGCCGATTCTCGACGATTTGCAGAGTGTTTTAGTCCTGGCAACTCAGGAAAAAGTGCAAGGGGTGATGGTGGATTTTACCCATCCCGACGGTGTTTATGACAATACCCGCAGTGCGATCGCCTATGGAGTGCGTCCCGTGGTGGGAACTACGGGATTATCGGCGGCACAACTGCAAGATTTAGCCGAATTTGCCGAAAAAGCCAGCACCGGCTGTTTAGTTATCCCCAATTTTTCCATTGGCATGGTTTTACTACAACAGGCTGCCCTGCAAGCATCCCGCTACTTTGATCATGTGGAAATTATCGAACTGCATCACAATCAAAAAGCAGACGCACCCAGTGGAACGGCGCTCAAAACCGCCGAATTACTGGCAGAATTAGGTAAAACCTTTAATCCTGCCCAAGTTTCCGAAAAAGAAACTATCCCCGGCGCTAGAGGCGGTTTAACTGCTGAGAACATCCGTATTCATAGCGTGCGTCTACCCGGTTTAATTGCCCACCAAGAAGTCATTTTCGGTTCCCCCGGGGAAATCTATACCCTTCGTCATGATACCAGCGATCGCTCCTGTTATATGCCGGGGGTTCTCCTCTCTATCCGTAAAGTTACTCAGCTGCAATCCCTCGTCTACGGTTTAGAAAAAATCCTCTAAATCAAGATAGGTAGTGATTTTATTGTAGTGGTGATAGCTCAAACCTTTGCTAATTGGGCATTGTCGTCATCAATAAAGTACCAAACAGTTCGGCACCCCCCTGATCAAGGTAGTAGGGGGGATCGAAGGCAAAATCTATCTTCTATTTAATTAGAACCACTTACCTAAACTCAATGGTAAAATAAGCCCATGAGCGCTTTTCCTACCCCAGAACTCGATAAAATCCTCAAAGAAAAAGATATTCAAGGAGAACAGGAAAGACAAACCCTGCTGGCAAAAACTCAACAATGGCTTCATGAAAATGCTGTAAAATACGGAATTAATCGAGCTTATATCTTTGGCTCCCTAACTCGTCCCTATAAATTTCACCCCAGTTCTGATGTGGATATTGCCGTCGAAAATATCAATCCCGAATTGCACTTTGATGCTATAGCAAATAATGGGTTATTTAGGACGCTTTCAATTTTCAAACTCTTATCTGAACAGGGTTTCAGCGATGGATTGTCCTAAGCACCTTGGTCTTTGCTATATTAGTATTCTTTCCTATTATCTGGGGAGAGAGGTAGATATTATTCTGCTGAAAAACTGTCATTTTGCCCACCGAATTCGGGAAGAAGGAATTTTATGGACAACCGACAACTAATTCTGTTGAAAGCTGATATAAATGCTCAATTACAGCTAATCAAAGCGATCGATGATAAAGTTGCTGTTAGAGCCGAAGGTGTTAATCCCGATGATGTCATTCGCCTAGAAAGCATTGCTTATCAAATCCATAATTTATACAGTGCCACTGAGGATTTACTTAAAATAGTGGCGGCCTGTTTTGAAAATTATATTGCCGATACCCAGCAATGGCATACAGCCTTATTAAACAGAATGACTGTCCCTATCCCCAGAATTTGTCCTGCTTTTATTTCTTCAGAAACCGCTGCTTTGTTAAATGGTTTACGAGGATTTTGGCACTTTTTTCACCATGCCTACGGCACGAATATTGATTATGAACAATTGAAAATTAATTTAGACATGGCAAGAAAAATCAACAGCAACTTAGAGAAAGATATTGAAATTTTCTTTCAACAATGGGCAGAAACTTAAGCTAAATACCTCGCTATTATAATTATTATGTCGGTCAATAATCCCTATCTTGAATATTGGCAAAAACGCCAAAAAGAACAGCAGGAATATAATCAAAAATTGGCTCAAGAGGCGAGGAAAAATCTGCCGCCAGTTATTGATTATCTAAAAAAAAATTTCCCAATTACAAAAATTATCCTGTTTGGTTCTTTAGTTAAAGGTAAATTTCAGGAAACTTCTGATATTGATCTAGCAGTGGCTGGCATACCCCCAGAAAGTTTTTTTCAAGCTTTAGGAAAAGTTAATTTAATTAGCGATCGCTGGATTGATTTAAAGCCTATAGAAGACTTAGAACCTCATTTTCTTAAAAGAGTTTTGCAAACAGGAGAATGTCTTTATGCGTCCGATGAGTGCCAGTGAATTACAAGAAATCGCTCTTGATATTGCCACTGAAGTTAATAGATTAAATCGGCTAGAAAGCCAAATGCGTTTAGTTCAAGCGGAAATGCTAACCAACCCGGCACTAGCCGATATTTGTGCCGAAAGTTTAGCCCTAAAACTCCATAACTTTTATACAGGATGTGAACGAATTTTTCAAATTATCGCCTCTGAGTTAAATGGTGGCTTACCATCTAGTTATGACTGGCATAGAAGGCTATTAAATCGTATGAGCAAACCTCAAGATTATCGTCCTGCTGTATTACGAGAAGATACAGTGTATAAACTTAATGAATACCTAAGCTTTCGGCACGTTGTTCGCAATATCTACGGTTTTGAATTGGAAAAACAAAAACTAGAAAATCTGGTTAATAACTATTATAATACATGGCTACAAGTCCAAGAAGATATTAATTGTTTTATCCTTTGGTTAAAAACCACAGCAGACAGTCTTAATTAGGGTCTGCTGAAAAAGTTTTTCCTGGGGGCAGGGTGTGGGGTGTGGGGTGTAGGGTTTTACCGATTTTGAGGTAGTCAGTTACCTAATTTTCAGCGAAAAAGTACCTGAATTTTACCCCCGATCACCCCAATGGTAGGCACTTTTTGAGGGAAAAAAAGTCTAAAAGCCTTATCCAACAAAGTTTTTAGATTTATTCAGCAAACCCTAATTAAACCTCAAAGACAAGATTGCTTGTTGAGATGGGGCAAGAGGCAACAGTAAAAGGATTCGGGGAGATTTAGCTAATCTAAGGATAGGCGGTTAAAATGCGTCTTAGCTTATTCATAAAAGAACTGATGAGCCGTCAACTTCATCGAAAATTTGGGTCTGAAACCCCGTCGTTCTACGACGGCTTTACTGTTAAATATTAACACATTTACGAAATATATGCTAAAATGTGAGACATGGAAAAAGCCTATTGGTTTCGATTTTACCCCACACCCGAACAAGAGTCGCTATTGCGGCGCACTTTGGGCTGTGTAAGATTAGTTTACA
>VYLC01000183.1_pt1 | contig 10752 bp, 10 predicted proteins | sample 5109531 | NCBI WGS metagenome assembly VYLC01 (sample SAMN12291787, study PRJNA351875) | freshwater metagenome | isolation source: freshwater lake | place: USA: Michigan, Gull Lake | collected 2013-08-08
CAATGCCTTATCCGATGCAGAAGATAGCGTTCGTTTCAGTGCCACCGATGCAATCGGTAAAATTGGTTCTCGTTATGCCTTAACCTAAAATGGCAATCAGTCCTGACAATTTACCTTGAGATTCACATTGAAAACCTTCATCGTGCCAAGCTTCTAAATCAACGGAATTTAAGGGAATGACTTGCCAACAGCGGGGATAGATTAATTGTCCCACAAAAGCCCAAATTATACTTCTAGTCACATCTAACCCAGTTTTTAGCTTTGATTCGTGATTACCGGGGATACCAATTTCTCGGACTGCATCGATTTCTACTGCTATACCATGGGATTGCAAGTGAATTTCTGCTAACCATTTAGCGCGGGGTAAATGAGTAGGAGAGGTGACAACTTTTACTTTATGTACTCCCCATTGTTTTAAAATTGGCACAGCAAAGAAAAAATTGCCGAAGGTAGAATCAGCACACTTTTCTAACCAGACGTTAGTTTTTGGCGCTTTTGCCCGTTCAAATAGTAATAAAATACAGGGGTCTTTCGAGCCTTGGGAAATTAAAATCGGTATATTGGGGTATTGCTGGGCTAGATTGGCTACATAAATTTCCCGACGAATGCTGCCCCCCAAAACTAAGATGGCATCAATGGGTTTTTGTTGATTAATTGGCCAGCGGATGGCTAAATTAATCGCTAAATTAAGGATAATAAACCCAAAAACCAGAATCGGAGTTATTTTTAACCATCTTTGCCAATTTCGGTGTTTACGGGCAACATTTTTCGTTTTTTTCGCCATTGTTAGAGACGGTGTAACAATTGTGCTTTGATAATTTTTTCTGCGGGGTTGAGTTTGACTAATTGTGAACCTGTCCCGTCTTTACCCGTAACTGTCACAGTCTCTACCTCTAAGGGTAGTTTTCGATTCTGATTGGTACTTAATAACACTATACTCCCCTCCCGGGCCGCTACCATGGCCGCTAAACTATCCTGTTTGTTAACGAATTGTAAAGCGGGTGAACCAAGATCGCCTAATTGTGATAGACGTAAATTCTCGATCGCCAGTCTTTTCCCGTAACCTAATCCCGAAATCAGCAGCAGATTTTCCCGATGAGGGAGAGAAACACAGCCGGCTAGATTTTCCCCGTAGCGCAATCGCAAAATTGCTAAACCCTGGGCAGATTTACTCATAATTGGCAATAATTCCTCGCGCACGGGATAACGCAACACCCGACCGCTACTGGTGGCGATCGCTAAGTCCAGGCCCTCGTGAGTAAAAATAGCGCCATACAGGCGATCGTCTTCTTTCAATTTCATGAGGGACAAACCCCGACTACCAACCCCCTCTAATTCATCGATGGGGAGCCGCTTTATTCGCCCCTGTTGACTCAGTAAAAGCAATTCTTGATTTGTTTGAGGTTCCGTCAAGAAAAATTGATTTAACACGGCTTCTGAATCTTTTTGGGCGGTTTTGGTCAGCAGACGGTCGATTAACACCGGTTGATTGTCTTTTGGAGGAACTTCCCGGGTAGCAATCGGGTAAGCTTTAGCATTATCGAGGATAACTAGGAAATTTTCCCGTTTTTCGATCGCCTGTTGATAGATAATTAAACCCCGGTCCGGCGCTCGCTCTTCTGGTGTCGTCCAACTAATTTTATCTTCGGCATCAAGCAATAAAATCGCATTTTCTGGGGGTTCTTGGGGCGTAAATAGGCTTAAACTCGGTGCATTCTCACTCTCAGACTTTTTCTTAACTTTATTCTCCTGTTTTTTAACTTCTGCCTCGAAAGAGGGTGTGGGGTGTGGGGTGTGGGGTGTGGGGAAGGAAACCTCTTTCATCTGTGGGGGTGAAAAATTTTTCATCGGGACTGACTCCTGCTTTTTAACCACAGAATCCTGTTTCTTCCCTGCTGACTGCTCCTTTGTCCCCGCTCCCTTCTGACTGCTCCCTGCTCCCGACTTCCCAGTGCGAATTTTTGTCCGTCTGCTATCGGCGAATTTTTTCTTTAAAGAGCGCAATTCTTTTTTCAGAGACTTGAGAAACTCCTGACGGTTATGGAGGAGGGTTTCCAACTGTTGAATTTTTGTTTGTAATTCCGTCGCTTCCGTCTCTAATTTTTGTCTTTCCAAACCAGTTAGACGACGTAGGGGCATAGCCAAGATAGAATCAGCTTGAGCGTCACTAATGCCCAATTCTGCCTGAAAACGGTACTTAGCCGTCGTACCATCGGGGGCATTTTTGAGAATATCCACCACTCGATCGATATTCTGCAAAGCTAATAATAAACCCTCGACTAGGTGTAAGCGATCGCTGGCCTGTTGCAACTCATCGCCATACTGACGGGTGAGAGTTGTTTCTCGAAAGCGCAAGAATTCCTGTAAAACTTGTTTTAAAGATAACTGCCGGGGTTGATTATCGACCAAAGCGAGGATAATCGCCCCAAAATTAGTCTGTAGGGCTGTTTGTTGGTATAAAGCCGCCAAAACCTGCTGCGGTTGACTTTCCCGCTTTAATTCAATCACCACCCGAATGCCTTCGCGATTACTTTCATCGCGGATATCGGCAATTCCCTCCAATTTCCCTAAATTGACTAATTCGGCGATTTTTTCGATCCATGCCGCCTTATTCACCTGAAAAGGCAACTCAGTAACCACAATTGCCGTCCTTTCCCTTCGGCGCTTGCCCTCAATGATAATTGTTTCAGTTTTCGCCACTCCGCGCACGGGAATAATCCCCCTACCGGTGCGATAAGCCTCCCGAATGCCGGTATCATCTAAAATCTCGCCTCCCGTGGGAAAATCGGGCCCGGGGATAATTTCTACTAACTTTTCCTCGCTTAAATCGGGATTATCAATCAAAGCGATTAAACCTTCCACCACTTCCCCTAAATTATGGGGAGGAATATTAGTCGCCATCCCCACCGCAATACCTGAACAACCATTAAGAATGAGTATCGGTAACTGAGCGGGTAAAACAACGGGTTCCTGTTGAGAATTATCAAAATTACTGTTGAAATTAACGATAGCTTCGCTAATTCCCCCCAAAACCGCCTGATCACCGATGCCGGCCAAACGGGTTTCTGTATAACGCATGGCTGCTGGGGGGTCGTTATCGATCGAACCAAAGTTACCATGGCCCGATAAAAGTGGGTAACGACTGGAAAAATCCTGTACCATACGAACCAGTGCCTCGTACACTGACTGATCGCCATGGGGATGATATTTACCCAAGACATCCCCCACCACCCGCGCACATTTGCGAAAAGGGCGATCGGGGGTTAAACCCAGTTCGTGCATAGCGTATAATATGCGACGATGTACTGGTTTTAAGCCATCGCGTACATCCGGCAACGCTCGCCCCACGATCACACTCATGGCATATTCTAGATAGGAGCGTTCCATCTCTTGGTGTAAAGCCGTGGGTATAATTTGACCACTAGCTAAGAAATCCAGTTGTTTGGCCATGAGTCTCTCGTTTTCAATCTGTCTAGCTGTGAATCATAAGGCATTTTGCCCGTTTTGACCTTGTTTATCCCTGAGCATCCCTATGATGACTGTTTTGATTGTAGAAGACGACCCGATTAATTTTCGCGTTTTTGCCAAAATTTTGACCAAACGAGGTGGTCTAGAGGTTAAAGGGACTGAAGACGTGGAGGAAGTGCTTCGTATTGCTCGGGACAAGGAAGCGGACGTGATCTTAATGGATGTCTCCCTCTCCCATAGTGTCTATGAAGGGAAAGCGGTAGATGGTATTAAAATCAGCCAAATTCTCAAAGCTAACCCCGAAACCGCCGATTTACCTGTTATTCTCGTCACCGCTCACGCTATGGAGGGCGATCGAGAGAATTTTCTCAAGCAGAGTCAGGCCGATGGTTATATTTCTAAACCAGTGGTTGATCACCAAGCTTTTGTTGATCAAATTTTGGCGATCGTTGATCGGGAGTCGGTGTAAGCTTTGAGTCTTCTTTTGTTAGTATATCAGTATTTATCTAGACCGGTGGCTTTGAGTTTACCCCCAACAGCTAAGCTAAACGGCTTTTACTTCGGATCACCGATATAGACTCCAAAAGGGTTATAGCTATTGGATCATGCAGGTTAAGCGCCGTTTAGCTTATCTCCCTAATCCTCCACTCTGCCATAGATGGCGTAGGCTCGATCGAGCGACCAGGCCCACATCTGATCCCCTAGGGAAAAATGCCACCATTCCCCCTTATGTTGACTAAATCCCGCCTCCTCCATCACTTTAGCCAATAAAACTCGTTTTTGATGATAACTCTGTTCTCGCGGGCTTTTTGCGGGGATATAATAATCGGGATGCGATCGCTCTCCGATCTCATCGATTTCTCCCCCCATGTCGATGGCTTGTCCCTTCTCGTCAACTAGGGTAATATCGATCGCCGCTCCGGTACTATGGGGAGGCGGGGTGGCGGCATTATCGCTGGGAACCGCCCAAATAGTGTAAACTTCTGTTAAAATCCCTTGACTTTCTGCCTCCGATAGTTTCTCTTTGGCTAATCCTCTTGTGTCTAGGAGAGTCTGAAAAGTATAATCAACCATAAATTGTTGCACTTCCAGCGGTCGATAGGCATCAAAAATCAAAATTTGCCAACCAGGTTGATAGACTTGCAGACGGTTTTGAGCCTCAATCAGAGCATTTAACACCCCTTGTCGCAAAAAATAGGGAGATTTACCCCGATAATTAGCCCCTAATTTCTCGTAAGCGTGGGGAGAAGGTATAACAAACTTATCTGCGGGTATAGGTACTAGGGGTTCCCCGCATTCACGAATAGGAATTTTTTGGTAGGGTTTCATCGCGTCGTCGGGAAACAGTAATTTTATTGATTGTCAACTCGATCGCCAGTTTACATAAACCCGTTATTCCTCCTCCTCATCGGTTGTAGGGAATTTCATGCTGGCCCAAGTTAACTGTTTTTGCGGGTCTTTTTCCGGTTCACTAAAACTCTCTTTTAGTTGTTCTTTCACCTGAGCAATATTACCACTTTGAGCGGCATTCTTTAGATCATAGACATAACGGGCATTTTCGATCGCTTCCTCTTTACTACGAGAACTAGATTCAAAGCATTTTTCTAGATCTTTGTAAATACCCTTGCGAGAGATTTTGAGAAAATATTGACGTTCCGTATCGATCAGTTTAGCCAATAATTCTAGGTGCATGGAATCCTCGGCACAGATATCCGCGAGTATATCCCATTCTTCACTCCCCAAAAGATTATTATCCGCTCCCGGTCGCGGGTCTTGAAAAGTTTCTCCAGTCACTTGTTTATAAATCTTCGGTAATTGGTCATCAAATTCGTGCTTTTCTTCCCTCCAAATCCGGCGAATTTCGCTGAGTTCCTCCGTGGTAATTAGGGTAATATCTTTCATGTCCTCCGGTGCATTAGTACGCACGCTCTCCTGAGCCTCTAATACCCGTCTTAGCCAATATTCTCGCCATTGTTTAGTATAAGGGCCCGGTATGGGTTCGATCGATATTTCTCCATTTAAGTTTCTTTCAAATAATTGTACTTTCCCAACAAGACGACGAAAATCCCGTCTCTCTCTATCATCCAAAAGATCTAATTCATTTCTGAGTTCTACCAGTGGTTGCAACCATTCTTTTTCTTCGTCATTCTGAACCATCATACTCAGCGATGTATCTTTATCTACCAAAGTACACACCCAACAACCAAAACGGGAACTTCCACAGCTAGGGGTTGAGGTGTCCACCACTAAGGGACATTCATTATCCGCAGTCGCTCCTCGATACATTGCTAATAATTCTTTGTTATCTCCTCCCCAGGGATTTTCCCACTGCATTAAGTACATCCATACTTCATCAGTACGCCAATCTTCGATCGGACTATAAACAAGAGAATTTGGCATATTTGCATTAGGACTCAAACGCTCACGAAGTCTTTTAGCTTCTAATTTTTCCATCACCTTAGCACGATGAGAGCTTTCTGTTTTGCGGATTCCCAAAACTAATATTGTTTCCCCACAATTTCTGATGACTTCACGAATAAAGTTATTAGAAGCGTTAATTTTCAGTCTTCCAGTACACCAACGAAATTTCAAACGGGGAGCAGGATAACCCTTACCTATTAATCCACTCCAAAAGCGATCTTCCACAGCAGGATAGAGTAAATGTGATGTAAATGGCATTCTGTGAGCTTCTGAAGCTTTTTCCAGCTTTTCCATCGACTTTCTAACCCATGCAGAGACAATGGGATTTTCAACCATTGTGTCGGTGGTGATGACATGAATAGTTTTTTGTCGCTTCTCTAATGGTAAAGCAGCGATCGCATTCCAGATTAACTGTAAAACTGCTGAACTATCTTTTCCCCAAGAAACACCAATAATCCAAGGAATCTCATCTAAACAGTAGAGCTTTTGTACTTCTTGAGTCAGTAGTTTAATATCTTCTACGAACTCATCAATAGTACGATTCGGTAGTAGAGAGGTTTGGATTGCGGTCATTACACATATACTTTTAAAGTTCTCCTCTCTATACTGTATGTCTAATTAGTAAAACCTATCAATAGGCACAGGAAAAGAGAGATAAAGCAAAACTGCTCGATCTCTGTTTGTGATTTCAGAAGGGATGTAAGACCGAATTGCTCTAAATCTACTCGAAACTAGATTAAAACTATCCCAGTTTTCTCTTGTACAGCATCTCTGGCGATTTTAAACGCTTTATCGACTGCTGTTGTCTGTGTAACTATCTTTTTAGCACCAGCATCATCAATCACGATACTATTTAGCCATAAAGCTGAGTCACGGGTATAATCCAAACCTGCAAGTGCTTTAATTAGAGCTTCTCGCTGTAAATCAGTGAATTCTTGGCCAAAAAAGATTAAATGTCCAATGCGACTAAGTACCTGAAACCCAACCGTATTAAAATCCACGCGCTGTTGTCTGAGATCGTATAAGTTGAGATTGACCGTTTGAGATGCAGGTTGTAGCAAAAGTCGCCAAGTATCGTTATTTTTGGCAAATTCCGTGTAAAAAATCGTCAATCTCTCTAACATTAGCAAAAATTCACTCTTACTTTGACGAGAATGAGATTCTATAACTGGTTTTCGAGATGAACCAAAGAGAAATTCAGCGACACCGATTCTTAACTGACTCATAGTAAACATATATTTGGTGTCTTTTCCGATAGTACGAGAGATTTTATCAATCCGTCCATTGAAAATGACTAAATCTTTAGTAATTGTCCGAGTCAACTTAGCAAGAGGATCGGTAACGTCGAAAGCAGCCAATAAAGCAGGAGGAATGGGTTTATTTTTGGCACAATCGGCAAAATCTTGATGAATTTGATCCATATCTGCTTCTTGAACTACCAGCACAGTTACGCTGTCGTTACGCAAGTCAGGTTTTTCAGGTAAAACTTTTTCGATCGCTTTTAACCGATGTTGACCATCAGTAACATAAAGTTCTACATCTATTGGCATAACAGCATAACCGAATTTGACCGGACCTGCACCATAGGTAAAAACTTTGATCGGTGTATTCGAGTTAAAGATGAATGGGGGCAAAATATACTGATCTGTTTCTAGCAAATACTTTGCAATCTCGTTAACGTGCTGGGGAATAAGTGGTCTGTTCATGACTTCATCCGCATTAGACTTATTCTTTTTAGCTTCAGCACTCTGTAATTTTGCCAATTCAATCAGCAGACTACAAGGTAGAGAAAAAACTAGATGAGTTCTTCCCCCCTGTTCGTAAACATGACAAATAAAAACTCTCGCTCCCGATGTGGCCGAATCAGCGAAAGCTAAAGTCTGCGCTTCATCTTGTCTTTGACAGTGTACGAGGTCAGCACTGGAACGGTAGCCGTCGTCATTGACAGCCGATGTGATCTGAGTCATAATTAACCTTGAAAAAATGTCCAAAAACAATTAAGTACATACAAACGTCCGAGAAGTCCTACTGCAATAGGTACTTATCGGAATTTTTGTTTATGTACTGAATCTAGTTTAAAGAAAGCTTTTAGGCTTGTCAATAGCCCATATAAAATTAATATACCGTTTTTACAGTCAAGATATGGACTGATTTTTGTGTTTGCAGTCGAAAAGTGGATTAATAAGTAAAATTCAGTAGGGTATAGGTACGATACCCAAAACAGCGATCGCATACTATAGAACTTGCGTACTACGATTAACCCTTAATGCAACTTTAAAAACCCACTTCCCACTCCCCCCTAGACCTTTTAAACAGGATTTAGCATCACGTTCCCGGGTTGAGGGTCGAAATCCCGTTAGGGATTAAAGAGTAACTCCACCGTCCACGGGTAAAACCACACCTGTCATATAGGGGTTGATAATCAAACTCAATACTGCTAGGGCGACTTCTTCGGGTTGCCCTAAATGTTCGACAGGTAGAGCAGAAACCGCCCATTTGCTCAGGTCGGAGCGTTCCGAATCACTTTGACTGCTCCAGATACTTGTATCTTCTATTAATCCGGGGGCAACAACGTTAACGCGAACAGGAGCGAGTTCTAGGGCGAGGGCGCGTCCAAATACTGCTACGGCACTATTAGCGGCGGCTATGACGGAAATTCCGCCCATTTTGGAATATTTGAAGATAGTGACGCTTGATGTCAGGGTAATAGAACCGTCCTTGGCCAAAGTTTTCAGGGAGCCACGCACTGCTAAAAAGGTGGCCCAGAATTTATCCATACCTCCCTGGGCCGTTTCTGTGGTCATTTCAGTTAATAAGGCTCGCGGCATATTTCTGTCTCCCAGAGAGGTTACTACTAAATGGTCAAAGTTGCCAATTTCTGCAAAAAAGGCATTAACAGAATCTTCTTCTAAAAAATTGGCTCTTCTGGTTTCTGTGTGGAAACGGGGTCTATACTGATAGTTTCTTCAGCAAAATAGTCCTAAAAGTCTTTCCCAGTAAACATTTCACGATTCTATAAGCAAAAATTAGCAACAGCCGCAGCTAATTTCTCTTGAGAAGCATGGGAAAGCACCACTTTTGCCCCCAGGGAGAGCAATTTTTTGGCAATCGCTAGGTCAATCCCGGAGCTTGCACCAATAATAACGACTTTTTTACCCGATAAGGAATCAAACATTTTTTTGTCTCCAAAAATTTCAGAAAAACTTACAGCTATTACAGCATATTGACTGGCTTTTGGGCAGCAACTAACCAATAAGTTATGGACGAGGAACTTAGCAAATTATCCAGAGGCTTAATGTTTAAATTATAGGTTTCTTCGTCTAATTTTCCTGATTGCAATTCCTCTGTTAACCAAGACTTAAGATAGCGAAAATGTCTGAACCAGCACTCCTCCGTCACCTCGACAAATTGAACATCTTTAAACCCTGCCTGTTGATAAAGATTTTGATACTCTGCAATATCTTTGACCCTGTTTGCTTGGGGAACTGTCCAATCCCCTAAAAGTTCTGTTGTGGCAAAACTCAGATCTGAGAGAATTAAGGTTCCCCCCGGCTTTAATACTCGCCAAGCTTCTTGTAGGAATTGCTGTCTAGTATTAAAATAAAAAGCCGCTTCTACACAAATAATTTGCTCAAAAGAATCATCGGCAAAGTCCATCTCTACTGCGTCCATTAACAGAAATTTACCCTCGGGAAAATTCAAGAGACTTCTGGCAATTTGTGTGGGAGAAATGTTAATGCCTACAATTGCTGTCAATGGGTAATATTTGAGAAGATAATGAGTAGTTGCTCCTAAACCACAGCCAATGTCAAGAATTGTTCCCTGTTTGTTGGGAATAAATTCTAAAAGTTTCTCCATCAGAGTGGAGGATGCTTCCTGTTGATCTTGGGTATGGGAGAGCCAATAACCGACATTAAAAAACTCTCTTTCACCATAAAACTCTCGAATCGAAGGACTACAAATTAAATCATCGAATCTAGCAATCCATTCATTTTTATCCATTTTTAAACTCACTTAACTCTTTCGGCAAAAAACTACATTAGTTTAACACGATTTGGCTTAGTAGAGCGGGAAGTGGGAAGTGAGAAGTGGGTTATAGCAATGCTTGCCAAACTCCTGTTAAGGCACTAGATATTGACCGCGTGGCTGAGGCGATAGAAAAAAAGGAGCCACAGCTTTTTGCTTAGATACCGATAAATTTCCCTTAGAGGTTCAACTAACAGCCCAATTTAATGGTAAAAAAAGTTTTTATCAATTAACCTATAACCATCAATCTATATTATCATATCTGGTGAGGGACAGAAGTTATCGCTTTTGAATTAGGAATGGGGAGCGGGGGACAGGGAAGAAAATCGTCGTACCTCATGACTCTGAATACCGCTATAAGTGTCACCCATGAAAGTGCGGGTAAGGTGAGTATTTGACTTGAGTAAGACGGCAATATATGTTACTATCACAGGGTAATTGCAGCTATCTTGAAAAAGCTGCCACTCAAAACTAGGAATGACCATGAATTATCCTAATAGCGAACAAAGTAAAGCAATCCCCTTCTTTGCTCGTTTTTTATCGGCGGACCAAGACGAGGCTCCGACCCCCGATTCCCCCCCCGATTCTGAACCGGCTCCCGTTTGGACTTGGAAATGGCCTTCTGACTGGGAAGATAGTTAATTAATTTCAAGATTGCTTTCATTGACATACTCCCACCGTCAAGCTACGCTGTGACGGGGGATTCTTGACCTATCACTATCGGAAATTCCTTGTTCAACGAGACAGCTTAGATTCTCAATGTCTCCACTGAAAATCTTTCTTACCGGACTCTCCCAAGGCGTTTGGGTCGGTTTCTGTTTGCCCAACAGTACCGTT
>VYLC01000193.1_pt1 | contig 10641 bp, 2 predicted proteins | sample 5109531 | NCBI WGS metagenome assembly VYLC01 (sample SAMN12291787, study PRJNA351875) | freshwater metagenome | isolation source: freshwater lake | place: USA: Michigan, Gull Lake | collected 2013-08-08
GAATAGAGGTTCCTTCTAGGTTCAAAAATTTGTCAAGTATCATAAGTAAAATACTCTGGTTTTTGGCGATTATATCAAATCTTAACTCAATTGTCTATCTTTTGGTATTAACCCCTTTGTGCCTTAAGTCCTTCCCTGTATAGATTTCAGCTATTTTTGAGCGTAGGCACTCTCATCGAATTTTATTTTAAGTTAATTATTTGCATAGCAATTACCGAAGAGCCAAAATTGGAAAAGAAGTTAATGCTTGGAATCCCTTTGCAGGAAAAATGGATGAAGTGCGTATCTGGAATAAAGCGCGTACTCAAGCTGAAATTCAAGCGGATATGAATCATCAATTAACGGGAACTGAAAGCGGATTAATTGGGTATTGGCAGTTTAGCGAAGGAACGGGAAATACAGTAACGGATTTATCGGGGCATAATAATAACGGGATAATTAACGGTGCGACTTACACAGAAGGATTTTTTGGTAGTAGTGTTTTATCCCTGAGTCAACCTACCTATAGTATCCGAGAAAATGGCGCAGCGAGTGTTCAAGTAACGGTTATTCGGACAGGGGGATTTAGTGGCGAAGTTAGTGCAACACTTAATTTAAGTGGAGGAACAGCGACGCTATCTCAGGATTATAGTCAGAGTTCAGTTACTGTTAGTTTTGCCAGTGGAGAAGCTCAAAAAATCGTCACGATTCCTCTGATTGATGATTTTGATATTGAAGGAGATGAGACAGTTAATTTAAGTTTAAGTAACCCAACCACTGGTGCAATTATTGGGGAACAAAGTACGGCAATATTAACAATTAATGATAATGATTTTGATTGGTATGACCCGAAAGCGTGGAGTAATGGAGTTGTTCCGGCAAATGGTAGTCAGATTGGGTTGAATTTTCCGGGTGAGAAGATTAAATATACGTTTTCCCAAGGGAATCCAAGTTTGAATGTTTTTTCTTTGTATGCGAGGGATAAAGGTGTTTTAGAGTTGCCAGGATTGACGGCTTATACAATTCCTTTTACTAGCGTTATTGAAGTTAAAGGAACAGGAAGTGAAATAAATCTATCTTCTCTAGCTACCATGACAGGAGCCACCTATCGAGGATGGGATACTCGTAACGGATGGGATTATAACTATTTAGAAACCAGTTGGAGTGATGACCAACCGGAAACTTCCAGTTTAAGTGTAGCCAATGGGGGAACTATTCTCGTTCCTAAACTAACTAATCTCTACAATGTTGACTTAAATTTAAAGGGTACAGGAACACTCGATACCAGTAGTTTTGTAACTCACAAAGCCAGCAATATTAATATTAGTAATGTTAATCCTAACTTGAGTAACTTAACCGATGTCACCAGCAGTGGTTTAACCCTCACTAACACTACTCTGGATATGAGTAAAGTAACTGAGATGAGTTGGACAAGTTGGGTACTCAATCAAGGGACAAATCTTGATTTAAGTCAAGCCAATAATATTAGTTATAGTAACTTCTGGGTCAGAGATGGTGTTAAATTCAATCTCCCTTCAGCTACCAGTTACACCACAGATGGGACGAGAACTATTGAAGTTAAAGGAACAGGAAGTGAAATAAATCTATCTTCTCTAGCTACCATGACAGGAGCCACCTATCGAGGATGGGATACTCGTAACGGATGGGATTATAACTATTTAGATTGTTGATTTATCTAATTTAACCAGTTGGAGTGATGACCAACCGGAAACTTCCAGTTTAAGTGTAGCCAATGGGGGTACAGTCATCCTCGACAAATTGACTACTCTCCAAGGAATCGACCAAATCACCGCTAATACTGGTGGATACATCGACCTCAGCGACGTTACTACCCTCAATAGTAATAATACTCAAATTATCGCTGATGGAACGGGTAGCATTATCGACCTTTCTAACCTAACTAGCTTTACAGGTTTAACCTTTACCGCTACCAATGGCGGCGTTATCCGAGTTCGTCCCGTTTCCAGAGATGACGCTTACCAACTCAATGAAGATAGTACCCTCACAATTGCCGCTGCACAAGGCGTATTAGCTAACGACATTAACATTACCGGACAACCTCTCAGCGTTGAAACCGTCACCACCACCAATCATGGAACCCTCAGTCTCGCTGCTGATGGTTCATTTACCTACACCCCCAATGCGGATTATGTCGGTACGGATAGCTTTACCTATCGCGTTTTTGGTGCAGATGCTTTAGTCAGTATTTCAACCGTGAATTTCACCATCAATAATGCTAATAACGACACGCCAACTAATATTAAACTAACTAATTCTAACATCAACGAAAACAGTCCCAATAATACGATTATCGGACAAATCAGTATTAGTGACCCCGACTTAAATGATACCCATACCTTGACTTTAATTGATGATGCAGGGGGACGTTTTAAACTCGTTGGGACTCAATTACAAGTCGCTAACAGTAGTTTACTTGATTATGAAACAAATACCAGTCATAACATCACCATTAAAGCCACTGATGCAGGTAATTTAAGTTTACAAAAAGACTTGACAATTAACCTAATTAATGTTAATGAATCTCCCGCAAATATCCAACTGAGTAAGACTAATATTGAGGAAAATAGTGCTAATAATACAGTTATCGGCACATTAACCACTACTGATACTGATGCAAATGATACCTTTACTTACAGTTTAGTTGACAATGCCAATGGACGCTTTGCCATTAATGGTAATCAATTAATTGTCGCTGATGGTAGTAAATTAGATTACGAAACAAATCAGAAGCATACTATCACTATTCGGACGCAAGATCAAGGCGGATTAACCTACGATAAATCTTTTGATATTAACTTAATTGATGTTGCTGATTCTAGTGTAATTACTTTCAGTCAACCTAATTATTCTGTCAAAGAAGACGGAACCCCTATCACTGAAATTACCCTCAACCGTAGTATTAACACTCAGGGACAAGTCAGCGTTACTGTGACTCCCAGCAATGGCACAGCAACCGCACCTTACGACTACAATAACGCACCTATTACGGTGACATTTTTAGATGGTGAAACCAGCAAGAAAATTGCTATACCTATTGTCAAAGATACCGCTTATGAAGGTAACGAAACCCTCAACCTAACCCTCAGTAATCCCACGAATGGCGCAACCATTGGCACACAAAAAACAGCGACTTTAACTATTGTTGATACTCCTATTACTTATTACCTAACCACCCCGACAACTTGGACAGATGCACAAGCACAAGCGCAAGCAATGGGAGGTAATTTAGTTACCATTAATGATGCGGCAGAAAATCAATTTTTAGTTAATGCTTTTGGTAGTAATGAATCATTCTGGATTGGTTTTACTGATGCAGTACAAGAAGGAGATTGGAAATGGATTAATGGTGAACCTGTTACTTATGTTAATTGGTCTGTTACAGAACCAAATAATGTAGGAAATGAGGACTATGGGATTATTAACGATCCTTACGATCCTGGTCCTAGCGAAAAATGGTATGATTTGCCAAATAATCCGCCTTCTCATTTTCCTCCTCAATTAAAAGGAATTATCGAAGTTCTCAATGGAACATCTACCATTTCTATCGCTGATACCACCATTAATGAATCTCAAAATCAAGCAACTGTAACAGTTCAATTAACAGGAATTAGTCATCAAGCTTTTACTGTTGATTACAGTACCAATGACGGAACAGCTAAAGCAGTACAAGACTATACGACTGTTAGTGGAAAATTAACTTTTAATGCAGGAGAAAGCGTTAAAACTATCACTGTTCCCATTAATAATGATACAGCTTATGAAGGGAATGAAACCTTTACCCTTAACCTCTCTAATCCCCAAGGCGGCGTAGTTTTAGGAACAAGTACAGCCACAGTTACTATTATTGATAATGATGTCCCTCAACCCGGAACTTTAGCATTTAGTAATGCTCAATTTAGTGTCAATGAAGACGGAACACCAGTTAATCAAATTAAAATCATCCGTACAGGTGGCAGTCAAGGAGAAGTTAGCGCAACCATTAACTTAACCAACGGAACAGCCACCGCAGAAGATTACGATAAAACCTCTATTCCTGTCACATTCGCCAACGGTGAAACCGAAAAATTTGTCACCATTCCTATCGCTAACGACACCTTTGTTGAAAATCCAGAAACCATTAATCTCACACTCACAAATCCCACCAATGGCGCAACATTAGGAAGTCAAAATACCGCTACTTTAACCATTCTTGATGATGATGCACAGCTTAACTTTAATGCGGCTAACTATACTGTTAGTGAAGATGGAACCGCCGTTACTGACATTATTATAACTCGCACAGGTCGCACCACAGGAACAGTCGGAGCAACCATCACTTTTACTAATGGTACTGCCAAAGGCTGCGCCTGTGGACTTCATCTCACTACTTCTGACTTTCTCAGTTCACCTATTACTGTTATCTTAGGTGAAAATGAAATAAGTAAAATTATTCCTGTTCAATTAGCAGGAAGTCAAGGAAGTAACTTTATTCCTATCATCAATGATACTCAAGTTGAAAGCAATGAAACCTTTACCATTAATCTCACCAATCCCACAGGTGGCGCAACTATAGGCAATCAAAATAGTGCCACTGTCACTATCTTAGATGATGATATCCAACTGGCATTTAGTGCGCCTAACTTTACTATACGGGAAGATGGAACTGCGATCGCCGCCGTCACCGTCAACCGCCTTGGCCGACTGACGGGTGTTGTTGGTGCAACCATTAATCTCGACGGCGGAAATGCTACCTATCCTGATGACTACACCCAAACTTCTCTTAATATCTCCTTTGCTGAGGGAGAAAATAGCAAAATTATTAATATTCCTGTCAGAAATGATATTATCTCCGAACCAGATGAAACCGTCAATTTAACCCTTGTTAACCCCACAGGTAGCGCAACTATTGGCAGTCAAAATACAGCGACTCTCACCATTGTTGACAACGGATTAACTCCTAGTTTAAGTCTTGCGATTGATAAAGATACTGTTGCTGAAAACGCAGGAAATAACGCAGCAACGGCAACCATTACTCGCAGTATTGTCACCGATGAAGATTTAATTGTTACTCTCGCTTCCAATGATACCAGTGAAATAACCGTCCCCAATCAAGTTATTATTCCCGCCAATCAAGCATCAGCAACCTTTACCCTAAATGCAGTCAATGATAACATCCCTGATGGCATTCAAAATGTTACCATTACCGCTACAGCCACAGGCTTTAGTCAAGGTACAGATACCATCAACGTTGCTGATATTAATGTCCCCGATTTGAAAATAGTTAATCTAAGTGCGTCCACACCTTTATTAACTGGAAAACAAGGCAGCTTCACCTATCGAGTTGTCAATCAAGGATTAAGTGAAGCAAAGGGTACTTGGACAGATAAAATTTATCTTTCTACTGATACCACCTTAGAAACCAACAAAGATATATTTTTAGACAACTATCAATTTTCTGGAACAATTCCCACAGGCTTATTCTACGAACGTAATCTCCCATTTTTTATCCCTAAAACTCCCGGACAATACTATTTAATCGCTCAAACCGATACAGCAAATACTGTTAAGGAAGGGATCGGATTAGGTGAAAACAATAATACCACTATTACCTCTATTAATATTACTCCTGCCTATCGTGCTACTGTTTCCACTGATACCGAAATTGGGGTAACAGGAAACAAAGTTATTTTACAGGGTAAAGCCTTCAGTAATAGTGATAACTCTGCTGTTCCCTGCGAATTTGTCACCATCGCCATTAAATATAACGGGACTGTTCGCGAATTAACCGCTTTTACTGATGGAAATGGCAACTTTGTCAAGGAATTTCAACCCTTACCCGGAGAAGGGGGACAATATCAAATTAATGCCTATTTCCCTAATTACAGTAGCGAAGACAGCACCGCAGAAGATAGCTTTAAACTTCTAGGAATGCGCTTTAACACAGGCGGAGCTTACTATCAAATTAATGCTGATTCACCCTTTAATGCAACAGCGACTCTACAAAACCTGACCGATATTCCCATTACCGGAATTACCTATTCCATCGATGGTGCGCCTCAAGATTGGAACATACAAGTTAGTGCAGCCAATACCTTAGCAGGGAATAGCAATTTACCCATTACTTACACCATTACTGTACCCAATAATTCACCCATTACTCAAGACACCTTTAATATTAATCTCACCAGTGCTGAAGGAGTAAGCACAACGCTTCCTGTTACGATTAATTTACGTCGCATTGTTCCCCATTTAGTTGCTAATACTAATCTTCTCAGCAATGGGATGTTACGAGGACAACAAACTCCGATTGAATTTACAGTTACCAATAATGGTGGGATTGCAACAGGAGAAGTTCAAGTCATTCTGCCTAATGCTCCTTGGTTAAAATTAGCCTCACCTGTCAAGCTATCTTCTCTTAATCCGGGAGAATCAAGCAAAGTTACTTTATTACTCGCTCCTGATGCTAATTTACCCCTAACGGTTTATAACGGCAATCTCGTCTTAGATGTAGTCGGAAATGACGGTGATTTATCCTTACCATTCAGTTTCCGTGCAGTTTCCGATGCAGTCGGTAGCTTACACATTACTGTTGTCGATGAGTTGACATTCTTTACCGAATCTGCACCTAAATTAAAAGATGCTACGATTATTCTCCGAGATTATATTACCGGAAACGAAGTCCGACGCCTTACTACAGATGCAACAGGAATGGTATCTTGGGATAATCTCTCTGAAGGATATTATCAGTTAGAAGTTAAAGCTAAAAGCCACGATTCTTACACTCAAACAATTCAAATTAAAGCAGGAGAAACCGAGGATATAGAATCTTTCTTATCTCGTCAAACGGTTAAATATGTATGGCGAGTTGTTCCTACAGAAATTGAAGATAAATATACCATCACTATTGAAAGTGTTTTTGAAACGCACGTTCCTGCTTTAGATGGTAGTAGTGATAGTATTGCTAATCCCATTCCCACTGTAACAATTGACCCGCCATTAATTGATTTAATAAACCTGCAAGTTGTCGGCCAAATGATGCAAGTTGACATGACAGTTACCAATCAAGGATTAATTGCAGCGAATGATGTCCGGTTGAATTTTGGTGAACATCCTTTCTATAAAATTGAGCCTTTAATTGAAAATATTGGAACTTTAGGTGCGAAAAGTTCGATGACTGTTCCGGTAAGAATTACGAGAATTGCGGATACAAGCAATGGAGTTGTTTCCTGTGGAATTCCTGCTTCTTTAACTTATGACTATTCCTGTGGGTCAAACCTAGTCTTGAAATCTACACCAATTGCTATCAATAATGTTGAAGGAAATTGTGCATTACTGTCCTCAATACCTATCAGTTTTGGTGGTGTTGGATTTAATCCCGTGAATGGCGGATTTAATCCTGGAAATGGTGAAGTTAGTTCTATTAGTCCTATTGTTAGCAGTGTTCCAATAGAGATACAATCTAATTCTTGTAATCAAGGTTCAGTCTGCGCTCAAGTCAAACTGCAAATTAACCAAGACGCAATCATGACTCGTTCCGGATTCCTTGGAACATTAGAAATTGACAACGGAAACGACACCAATAACCTAGAAAATATCACCGTTACTATCAACATCAAAGACAGTCAAGGAAACACCGTTAACAATCTATTTGGTATCACTAACCCTACCCTTTCTAATCTTACCGCAGTTGATGGAACAGGAACACTATTAGCCAACGCTTCAGGAAGTGCAGAATGGACATTTATTCCCACAGGAAACGCTGCACCCAATGAACCTACTATTTACAGCATCGGCGGCAGCTTAAGCTATAAAGAAAATGGCAATAATATCACTGTTCCTCTGCTTTCAACTCCTGTTACTGTCTTCCCACAAGCAGAATTATACCTCGATTACTTCCATCAACGAGATGTCTTTGCTGATGATCCTTTTACTGTAGAAATTGAACCCTCTGTTCCCTTCTCTCTTGGTATTTTAGTTAAAAATAAAGGCAAAGGCACAGCCAAAAACCTCCACATATCTTCGGCACAACCCAAGATTATCGACAACGAAAAAGGCTTACTGATTGACTTTAATATCATCGGTACTCAAATCGGCACAGAATCCATTACCCCGTCCTTAACCGTTAATTTCGGCAATATTGAAGCTGGAAAAACTGCTGTAGCTGATTGGTTATTCAAATCTGACTTACAAGGTAAATTTACTGACTATAAAGCCACCTTTGAACATATTAACGATCTCGGCAAACCTGAATTATCCTTAATCAAAGAAGTCAAAATTCACGAACTCACCCATCAGGTTAATGTGGATAGTGATAACTTACCTGACTTCTTAGTTAATGATATTCCTGACCCTAATTTTTACCCTGATACTCTCTACTTTAGCAACGGCGCAACTGCACCCGTAAACGTCGTTACCAATGCAACAGCAACCATCAACAATCAAAAAGCACAAATTATCGTAAATGTCAATAGTGGTTGGACATATTTACACCTAACAGAGCCTAGCAATGGTAGTTTAGAAATCGCTCAAGTTTTGCGGTCTGATGGAACGTCTATTAAATTAGATAACGTCTGGACAACTGACCGAACTTTCCCCGCTACAGGTCGTCCTATCTACGAAAATATACTACATCTACTTGACTACAACGCTAATGCTGGCAACAGTAACTATACAATTATTTACACCTCTGGTGGCCCCACAGTAACAGATATTATTGATGTTACTCCCGATCCTCGTTCTACTGCGGTAAACGCAATCACTATTGATTTCTCCGAACCGATTCAAGCAAGCACTTTTGATTATACTGATCTCAGCTTAACCCTCAACAATGGGACAAATTTAATTACTAATATTGTCTCTATTATTCCTCTTTCAACTACTCGCTATCAAGTTACAGGTTTAGAAAATCTTACTAACATTGATGGAGACTATCAATTAACCGTCAACGCTAATGGAATTAAGGATTTAGACGGTAAACTGGGGACAGGTTTACTCAGTGAAACTTGGATTAAAACTGCTACTGGAAATGCAGATAATACTCCACCCACTGTTACAGATATTCGAGACTTGCAGATTGATCCTCGCAATATTCCCGTTTCTTCCCTCGATGTCACCCTCTCGGAAGCGATTGATTTAAGTTCCTTCACTTGGGAAGATATTACCCTCACCCGTAACAGTGGCAGCAATCTAATTAATAATACCGTCACAATTACTCCAGTTAATGATACAACCTACCGGATTAATGGACTGAATAACTTAACCCAAACTGAAGGAACTTACACCCTAACAGTTAATGGAAATGAAATTAAAGATTTATCAGGAAATTTAGGCATAGGAAGTGCAGCAGAAATTTGGGTAATGGATACCACTCCACCCGATGCACCTAGTAACCTTAAAGTAGGCAATAAAACTATTACCCCTAACAGTCAAAACCTAGTTAACACTACTACCCTAAACCTCACAGGAGATCTTAGCGAAACGGGTTTAAGCGTCTTCTTGATCGATCGTACTCTCAATCAAAGCTTAGGACAAGCATCCGTTAATAATACCCAATTCAGTAGCACAATTCAGTTACCTTCATCGGGAACCAGAAACTTAGATATTCAAATTATCGATCCCGCAGGTAATATTACCACAACGAACTTTAATCTCTTTGCCGATATCATTACTCCTACCTTACTTGAATTTCTCAATATTCCCCAAACTCCCATTGCTACACCAATTAATTCTATCGATCTTCGTTTCTCTGAAGCGATCAACCTCTCTACTTTTGACTATACCGACATTACCTTACAACGCAATAATGGCGAAAATCTGATTAATGATGCTGTTACCGTTGAATATCTCTCTGGTACAACTTATCGAATTAAAGGACTTACAGAGTTAACCACAACGACTGGAAACTATCAATTAACTGTCAATAGTAACACCCTTCAAGATCTCGCAGGAAATAGTGGAGATGCAGCCAAAACAGCAACTTTCGCAATCATCACACCCACTAACAATCCGCCAATCGCTCAAGATGATGCACTCGCCACCAACGAAGATACCATCGTAACTGGCAACGTGCTAATTAACAACGGAAGTGGCGCTGACAGCGATCCAGATAAAGATTCTCTCACCGTTACTGCTGTTAACAGCAATACGGCTAATGTAGGCACTCAGATTATTTTATCGAAAATTTGGGTTAAAACCCCGTCGTTTTACGACGGCTTTAAGCTACAATGGAAAAAGCGATAACCAAGCTAAAAACTGAACCTTGACAACAGATAGTAGGGGGTTTCGAATCGCCGTCCGTTTTACGGCGGCGAGGATGTCAACCTCCGGTGCGCTATTAACCCTCAACACCAATGGTACATTAACTTATAATCCCAACGGTCAATTTGAAGCCTTAAAGAACGGAGAAATTACCACCGACAGCTTCACCTACACTCTCAGCGACGGAAACGGTGGCACTGACACTGCTACAGTCACTGCCACCATCACTGGAGTTAACGACGCACCAGTAGCCAATCCAGATAGCTACATTCTCGATGAAGACAATACCTTAACGATTAATACTCCCGGAGTTAAAGGCAATGACACGGATGCGGAAAATGATAGTTTAACAGTTAATTTAGTCAGTACGGTAGCGAAAGGAAT
>VYLC01000140.1_pt1 | contig 10527 bp, 5 predicted proteins | sample 5109531 | NCBI WGS metagenome assembly VYLC01 (sample SAMN12291787, study PRJNA351875) | freshwater metagenome | isolation source: freshwater lake | place: USA: Michigan, Gull Lake | collected 2013-08-08
GAATTAGATTCCTGGCGAAATCCAACCCAGAGGTGGTTCTCTCCTCAGACTTTCGCGACCTTACAGAAGCCTGTTTTCGTGTGCCCCACGATACAGTTCAAAACCTCTAAAATAATTGGTTTCTCTGGTACTTGACGCTTAGAGCTTTTACCTATAGGAGCATTCCCCTATAGAACCCCATAACTCTAGTTTTCAAGGTGCGTTCATCCTGCGATGACTGGGTTTTTTAAGCGGTTGCTTACCCTGCCCGCTATTCTTAATATCATACATCATATAAAGTCGCCCTAAAAGGGCGAGGCTTTAAACCCAATTTTTCGATAAACTACGCCTACTCATTAGTTTGAGGTAGGCGTTTTTAGCTAAGGAAGTCTCAAATTAGTTAGGGCCTTTTGCGGAGGACAAGACCTATTCCTCCTAAAGTAATTAAACCGATAACCATAGAAGGTTCAGGAACTTTGCTAAAAGTTAGGCTACCTTGTCCCGCAATACCCAAGCGAGTAGTATAGGTAAAAGCCGCTTCACTGAGGTTAAACAATCCGCTAGTCAGGGCAAAATTAGCGATGGGAAAGAAAGCATTAGTAGAGGTGACACTATAATCAATGCCAATAAAAGTCCCATCGAAATAATTGGCCACGGGAGGGGCATCGGCCGAAGCGAGATTAAAGCTATGGCCGAGGAGATTAAAACTAATATTGCTCAAGGGGGTAGATTCAAAATCTACGCCTGTAATCGCCCCATCATCGAAACTAGCTGAACCAGAATAAGTCCCGGTCAGACTTCCAGAAGTTATAACACCTTGAAAATTGTAAGTGATATTTGCCGCTTGCAAACTATTGACATTAACACCAAAATATGCTAGGGCTAAACCTGTGATCATAGCAACTTTATTCATGGGAATTACTCCTTAAAAAAACTCAGGTGGGCATTGATAGCCCACCAAAAAAAACTAGAATAGGAAATTGGCAAGGTTATTCAAGGCTGCCACCGCAACGTTATTAATTAACGCTAGGGATAAAGGACTGGCAGCAGTTCCAAAACCATCAGTATCGATATTGAGAACCGTACTGCTACCACGACCAGTAAAAGTGATATAACCATCAGCAATGGGATTACTGCCGGTGTAATTCAAACTATTAAGCAGTTGTGTGAGAACAATTTTGTCGCTGCCGACGGTAAAATCAGTAATAGTATCACTGCGATCGCTAAGACTAACGTAAACAAAGAAATCATTACCACCTAAACCAGTTAGGGTGTCGCGACCTTGGAACCCGACTAAGACATCATCACCGGTAGTACCCACTAGATTATCAATGCCGGCCGTACCCGAACGAGTAGAACGCAAAACTTCATCGCTGCGGAAATTGAGGTTTTGCAGACGGGTATCAAATTCTCTGCTCACATCTTCCCCTAAAAAGGGTTGATTGAAGAAATTCGCCCGTAAATACTCCGCAAAAGCGTCCTGTTCCGTACCATCGGGGGCAAAAGTTGCGTTACCAGTGAAGTTGGGTGTACTGCCTAGCAAATTGACGCGATTGCGCTGGGGAATGGTATAACCATCACCGCCATCAAGAAGAAAAGAAAGAGTCACCATGCGGAAGCTACGATTAGCATCACCGACAATTGCGCCATTTTGCGCCACCACATCGATAACTGTGCCGTTTTCATCCTTGATTACCAAAGATTTTATCCGACTGCCGGCGGGGTCATCAAGGTCGAAACTGAAGGCCATTCCTCCCACTTGCGGGAAACGGCCTTGGGAATTAGCAGGGTCGTTTGTACTAGCCGCCAGACCGTACTCCAAAATCCCCTTTAACTCACTAGCGGTGACAGTGGTGAGACTGAGGGAATTATTAAAACTGAGGGCATTTTTAATCGCTACTTCCGAAATTCCCCCGGCCGGTTTCACTCCGGGTACTTCTTCGGGGGCTACCCGTACTGCTTCTGTACCAGTGGGAACGATGATACTGCCAATGCTATTGCGAATACCACCGCCATTTTTCAGGGAAATAACCACGTTAGCATCGGTTGTTTTGGCCTCAGCTAGGTTAGCATCGGCGGTAATATTGCCGAGATTGGTTTCCTGTTGACGAACTCCATCTAATCCTGTCCCCGACCGTTGACCGTTGAGGAAAACTCGCGTAAAACCGAAGAAATTGCCTTCTTGAGCGTTAATAACCTCTCTGAGGGAATTGGTAATCCCCCGAATTTCGGGGTCTTCTAATCCTGTTCCCCCCACTTCCGTCACCCCTTGGGCATCGGTGGCGTAAGCGCCGCTAATATTGGGATTGTAGCTTTCGGGAATGATATGACCATTGCTATCAAAATCGATAACTAAGCGCCCCAAGTACTTATAATTGGCATCGGTATTAACTACCGCTACGGGTTTTCCGTCCGGGTTAGTTTTAACAATGGGGTAAACGCCCTGGAAGGTGTCTCCGGCTCGTAAACGGTCATTTTCGTCGGTTAAACGAGTATGGGAACCACCAGCTACAATAATATCGACATTGCGTAAACGTTCTGCTAGGGTCTGTTCGATCGATAATTGTTGCATATGGGCTAACAAAACGACCTTATTCATCCCCGGATTAGCGGCCAAAAGTGCATCGACGGAAGCTTGAATAATGGCCGCTAAAGCATCAAGGTCATCTGGATTAGCAGGAGAAACTTCCACGTTACCCGGACTGGAAATTGAGCGTAAAATCGGGGTAGTTGCCCCAACAATGCCAATTTTCTGGCCATCGGGCAGAGTAATCACCGTACTCTTAGCGATTTTATTAGCAATGGTACTCGCTTCCTGACCATCGGCAGTCACTAAACTGGCTAAGTTGGTATCGGGGGCAAAATTAAGATTAGAACTGAGATAGGGGAAATTTGTACCCGGATAGTTGCCACTGGGAAGAATTAAATTACGGACAACTGCTGTACCTTGGTCAAATTCATGATTACCAAAAGCGTTCGCTTGTACTCCCAAATTGTTGAGAATCTGGATATCGCCGCGGCCAACTGCCCCGAATACCTGTTCGCTGGCCCCGAAAAATAGCCCCGGAATGTAGGCATCTCCAGACGCAAGGGTAAGGGTATTGGCAAAACCAGCTACACCGTCATTATCGATGTCCTGCTGTCGCAAAGCATTTAACACCGCACTCATGCGCGGGGCATCATCAAGGGCTGAAATTCCACCTTCGTTGTCGGAAAAATGGAATAATTGCAGTTTAAAGGGTTGGGGAGTGGTTAAATTTAAACCAATTAAAACGGGATCATGGTCACTGGTACGATAGGGATTAATTTGGTAGAGTGCAGAAGGGTTTAAGGGAGGATTGGAGGGATTTTCCCCGGGGTCAACGATATTGTCATCGTAGTCGAAAACACTAGGTTCATCAGCGTTAATGTGCCATTCCGTCACTCCCGTTACCTGGGAGGCTAAACTAGCATTAGCCAGAGCATGGTCGATATAACCAGCTTGTCCATCGAAAACGTAGGAATAAGCGTTAATACCCACAAATTGACCCACTAAATTCGTATATCCTGCTGATTCGAGTGCTCGAATTGGGTCTTCTTGGGCGTAGGCATTGAAATCCCCGATAATTAAATAATCCCTATCACCGCTATTAGTGGGATCCGTGGCTATCCAATCCTTTAAGGCTAAGGCCGCATTGGTGCGACTGGCATTCCAGAAACCCTGGCCATCCCCTTGATCGAAGTTAGGATCACTTGTATTAGTTAAGCCCGATTGACCTTTTGATTTTAGGTGATTGACGACTAAATTAAATTTGGCACCGGTATTGACTTCTTGGAAGGCTTGTGCTAGGGCGGGACGATTGCGAGTATCATCGAAACGAGGATCAACGCTACTGTCTAAGATCTTAAAATCACCTACAGGGGTAACTTGAGCGGGTTTGTAGATGATTCCCACCTTAATCGCATCGGTGCCAATTTTACCTGTGGGGATAAAAGCGTAGGTTCCTGCACCTGCAACGGCATTTAAAGCGTTAACAAGCTTAGATATCGCCCCATCGCCGTTATTTTCCAATTCTATCAACCCGAAAACATCGGCATCAAGACCGATAAGCGCCGTGACTAATTTCTCCTCTTGACGCTGAAATTCGTTGATACTATTGGCACCCCGGGCATTATTAGTGCCATCGGCGATGGTGGTAAAGTAATTAAGGACGTTATAACTGGCAATTTTTAGCCTACCCCCCACATTAGTGGGCGTTTCTGAGCGATTATTCACCGCTTGGAAGTCCACACCTTGGTTATTCTGGACGCGATAGACTCCGAAACGTTGGTCTAAAACTCCGGTTAATCCCGTTACTGCGTCCCCGGCCCGTAAAATATTACTGCTACTGAGGGGATTGCCACCACGTCCGAATAAAGTCGTCGGAAAAGTGAGATTACTGCCATCATCCAGGGTAATTCGTCGCAGATTATTGCTCGCTTGTAAAGTATTGGCATCTGTCCCCGGATTGGTAACGTTAGTGGGTTGCTGTAAACGTCCCCCAGAGGATAAAACCACACTACCAAAACGACCAAGTTGGAAATATTCAGTTAAGGAGAGAGTTTCGGCGAAAGTTGTCCGCATTCCCTCAAAAGCTTCTAAAACTTGCGGTTGAGCATTGGCTGCCGAGAGATTGCTAATAGTGGCGGCTGTGGGTAAGGGATTATTATTAGAAATAATTAACGCTTCTGTGATGCTGCTCAGTTGGGTTAAAGATACCCCCGCGTTACCAAATTCACTAACTGTTCCTGTAATCCTAACTTTATCGCCGATAGTAACGTTAATAATCGGGATATTGCCTTCAAAAATAAATAAACCTTCCGAAGTCAGAGGATTACTATCGCTGTCGCTATCTTCCTCCTGGAGATAAAAACCACTTAATCCCGTATTACCCTGGAAATCTCCCACCACGATCGCTTCTACAGTCACCAATTGATTTAAAATTGGACTGACTAAACCCGTACCTTGAATTTCATGGATTTTTACGAGGGTAGGAGTGGGCGGAACAACTGTACCAGGAGCGGCTAAACCAGTCACGGCAATATCATCAATTGCGTATTCATCGCGACCATCGCTACCACTAACATCATCCCCCGTCCAACGTAGGAAAAAATTACTATTAGCGGCGATACTTAATCTAGAAAGGGTAATAGAACGAGTTACCGACTGCCAACCCAAGCTATCGGAACTCCCCGGGGTGGTAAAGTCTAAACTACTAAAAGGAGTAAAACTATTTCCGTCCCCAGAGTAGGAAAAATTGAGAGAATTGGCCCGGTTTTGGTCGTTGCGAAAGCGGATGATATAGGAAAGAGTAATCGAATCCACTAGGCTATTAGTGACATTCTGTAAGCGTAGGGTGATAGCGCCGGGGGTAAAATCATCTCCTGTGGGTTGTACCCCAAAAGCATTATTTCCCGAAGCGATGCTGAAAGCATAAACTCCCCCAGTGGTGACGGGGTCAGATGTCTGTCCTCTGGCAAAATCTCCTGAAGAAGTACGGGTGTCCCCATAGGTCATACTGCCATCGGAAAGACCGGAAATAATCCAAAGGTCGGAATCTAGCTGACCGAGACTCGGAATCGGGGCGAATCCCGAACGAGTAAAAGTGTTAAAATTTTCTGTAAAGGTAGCGTTACTCATACTGTAGCGATGAAGATGCCTTTACTACTCTAGAGTTCAAGGATTAATGACTGGTAAACTCTCCTTTAATTACCCGTAAACGTTTGGTTAAAAGAGATTATTCGTTAAATTATAGCCTTTCTCATTAAATAACCCGAGTTCGGGATAAGCTACAATCCTGATTCTGCCGTAGGCTAAAACCCTCATTCTCTCGTCCGAGTCCTGACGAAATCCCCTTAAGCTGAACTGACGTTAAATATAAGGTATAACGTTAACGATAGCCAAATTGCACAACGAATGAAATCCTATCCAGTAGAGTTCCGTCAGAAAATCCTCGACTTGTCATTATAACTAACCCATCTCTCCAAGACAATTAGCGAAAAGATTCTATATTTATTCGGTCATCAAATCTGGTTTACAAGCTTCCAGGTTAGTAGTAACCACTTCAGTGGTTATTTAACCAAGAACAAGAGGTAAGACAGCGTAGGATTATTTTTTAAGATAAATACGAACTCCTTGAACTTCATCAACTAGCCGATAATTTTCATTGATAACCCTAGCAATTTCAGGAAAAAATTCGTGTCCCTGAGTTTCTCTATCGGTAAAGAAAAACATTCTTGGAGCTACAGCATCAACAAATAACTTAGCATTAGAATTAATCAGATCGTCTGCGGATCTTTTCAGAAAATATTCTTGCAGTGAACCTGGTAGGATTTGCCAAAGGGAAACACTATCTATTGTCGCTGTTACCAGTCCCGTGTCAACATATAACTCTGATGCCCATCCCCAGACAGCCATAGATTCACCAGGAGAAGCATAATTTAGAATAGTTTTTGCAATCGGACTAAGATAATTTTTAGCAAATCTTCTGCGATTATTAAGGTAAACATTATCTGATGTTATCGTTGTGGCAAATTCTAAAAAACTACTAGCAACTGTAATCAAAATGACACCTGTTAAGAGAGAGAACTTTAAGTTTGAACGAGTTAGTTAATTTTGACACTTGTAAGACTTGTGCCAGTTCACCCATAAAAACGCCGATGAGAAATCCACTAGGTATGATTAGAAACAGCAAATAATGAGTAAATCCGTTTCCTGGTTTAATAATTGAATAACTCGACGCAGCCAAAATAAATAAACTGTAATAGACAAAGCAAAATGTCTTGGACTTTTCTTGATTTTGGCTTAAGGAAACACGCTTTATTATTAAAAATGGTACTCCTAATATCAAGACAATTGCTGTTAATAAAAATAATCTCTGTGTATCTTGCACTCCCCTTAACATCCGAAGAAATATGTTGATTTTTCCGAAAAAGCTTAGTTGATTTACGTCTCCCATCAAACCATGGCTAGAATAAATCAATAAATTCTGTTGTATATAAGATTTCCAGAAAGCATCATATATTGAGAAAATTGTTAGATATAGTAGGACTACAGCCGAGAACAATATTCCCCCAAGAAAGAAAGCAGCCAAACTCCTGATGAATTGACCTCTTGCTCTGCTTTTTAGCCAGAGTATGTGCAAAAATATACAAGCAATTGAGAAAGCTATAGGAACTGACTGCATTTTGGCAAAAGGAGTAGTTCCCAGGATAAAACCCAAGGCAAATATCAGGTGATTAGGATTAGATGAATTACCAGCATAATATTTACAAACGATTAACAAAGCCACACTTAATATTGCAACCGAAAAATGTTCACTTGTATAATGCACATAGTCAAAAAATGTCATTAAAGCGACAGTTGTAACAACGGGAACTATTGCTAGGCGAGAAAGGCTCTTATCGTAGAGAGTGGATAAAGCATAATAAAGACAAACAATAGCAGCAATTATCATGATTAAGCCGATCACTCGACTACTAGCATATTCAATTCTGAACCCGAAAAAAGCTGGTAGAGTCAGAGGATAAACATTGAGAGGTCCAGATGAACCTGTATCTACCGCACGCCAGAAAACTGGATCTTTCAACAGTTTTATTGCACCTGCGGTAAATAGTGCCTCATCTGGGTTTAGCATTGGTGGCAAGAAACCTGGCCAGCGTGCTGCTAAAATAAAAGTCACTAAGGAGATAATAAATATTAGATTTGACAATAAAAATTTCTGGAGCTTACTCGTGGTAGTTCTCAGGAATATGAGAGGAGAAAAAGCGAAAGAAATGAAGATAATAAAAGTGACTATTACCGATATTCTGTAAATAATTGACAAAGATTGAACACTCGCCAAGTTACTCAGTAGCCACCACCGTAAATCAATTTGATTATTCACCATTTTTTCACTACTCTATTTTCTCACATAAATCCGAATGCCCTCAACTTCATCCACCATACGATAGTTATTTTCAATCACAGTGGCGATTTCGGGATAGGCATCGTGACGATAATTCTTCGTCTCGTCAGAGGACTTATCCCCAGCCGTCGCATCTACAAAAACCTTTGATTTTGACTTTAATAGATCGTCTGCGAAGCTTTTTAGATGATAAGCCTGCTGGGGACCTTTAAAAACCATCCATTTAATCGCACCGTCTCTGACTCCCGGATACAGTCCAGTCTCGACATATAGATCATTCCTCTTGCCCCAGACCGCCATTGAATCAGTCAGTGAAGCGTATTGCAAGATTGTCTGCACGAGGGGAGTTTGATAGTCCTGAAGATATTTTTGGTGTTGAGAGAGATAGGGGTGTTTGCTTCTGATAAACGTATAGCTCTGTAGGAGGCTGGCTGCGAGCATCAATAGCAATATCAAAAACTGTATCTGTTTATAAAAAGCATTATTCGCCGACAATTTAAAAATTTCTCCGATTATCACACCGATCAAAAAACCACAGGGGAAAACAAGAAAAAGAAGATAATGTGGGAAAGGATTACCAGGGCGAACAACGACATAAAGAGAAACTACTAGGATAAACAGGCTGTAGAAGAAGAAGATAAAAGTATTTGTAAAAAATAGCTTTCGCCTTACAATACTTTCCCTGAAAAACAAAATCGTTGCGGCGATGAGAAAAATCGAGGTAAGGCGAAATAGTGAACTTGAGTTTAATCGGTTACTACTAGCCATTGATATAAATTGGCTGAACTTTTCCCCGAAGGTTAGGTTCTTTACATCGGCATAAATGAATAAATTCTGGAGGATATACCTTCTCCAGAAATCCTCAAAGGTTGAAAAAAGAATTAAAAAAAAGAGATTGATAGCAGAAAACAGAAATAAGCCTAAGGCAAGCGTAGCTAAACTTTTGAGAAATTGTCGGAGACTTTCTTTTCTGGTCCAAAGTATGTGAGCGAAAATTAAAGTGATTGCCAGCGCGACGGGAAGACCTTGCATTTTTGCGTAGGGCATCATTCCGATAACTGTACCAAAGATAAAAACCATGCGATCGCTAAACTCACGGGTGTAAACGTAGCAGGTAATCCAAAGAGCAGCACCTAAAATAGCGATCGGGAAATGTTCGCCGCTATAATGAACGAAATTACTGTGGACTGCCAAGGAGAAAAATAAAACAACCGGGATAGTCGCAATACGGGCGACTCGATTATCGTATAAATATTTAAGCGAGTAATAGAAAAAGATAACGGACAGAATAACTAAAAATAAGCCGATAACTCGAGCGCTGGCGTAATCGATGCGAATATTCAATAGCTTAGGAATAGTCAGGGGTATAATATTCAGCGGACCCGATGAACCAGTATCAACCGAACGCCAGAAAGCTGCATCTTTAAACAGTTTCATTGCCGCTGCAATGAAGAAATCTTCATCCGAATTAATAGAGGGAGCGAGTAAAACTGGCCAACGACCGGCCAGAATCGCTAACCCCGTCCACGCTAAAAAAACAGGTTCCGAGAAAACCCGCAAGATAAATCTACTAACCTTAGACTCGTTGAAGATTGTAGTAGAAAGTGCTAGAACGACAAATATGAATAATACAATAATTAGACTTATCGTATATAGATTAGCTAATCCAGATAGGTTTTCTATTGTATTTAATAAAGATAAGCGTAAGTCAAAATTTTCCATGATGAATCAGGGCATTGGTTCGACAGTTATAGATTAATAAAAGTTGATTCTTTCACGTTCGACAACTAAAGGTCTTTTTAAAATTCTCATGTGCATTAACCCGATATATTCCCCGATAATGCCGATAAAAAATAGTTGCACCGAAGATATAAAAAACAGCCCTACTGTTAGGGGTGCAGTTCCCAGAGGAAAAAACTGCCAAAAAATGAGTTTAGCGATTAAATACCCCATTCCCACCATAAAAGTCACTAGCGACATAAAAAAACCCAAGATAGTCGCTAATCTTAGGGGAACTTTGGAATGGCTGGTAATGCCTAACATTGCATAATCATACAACCGATAAATATTATTACTACTAATCCCCCTTGTGCGTTGCTTTTGTCGGTAGGAAACTTCCGCACTTTTTATCCCTAATTCAGAAATAATTCCCCGCAGATAGGGATAAGGATCATCAAGTTTTCTTAAAATTTCAATCACTTCCTGATCATACAATCCAAACCCGGTAAAATGCCCCGTTAGTTTAACTTCTGCCACCTTACCAATAAAAAAGTAATATAAAGTTCTAATCAGATAAAACAAAGAACTTTCTTCGCTGGAAGTCTTAATTCCTTTCACCACTTTATAACCTTTTTCCCATTCCCGAATAAAATCAGAGATGAGAGCCGGGGGATCTTGCAAATCAGAAAATTGTAAAACGACCGCATCCCCATAAGCTTGTAAAAGTCCATAATAGGTGGAGCGTATAGCTCCAAAGTTTCGAGCATTGACGATAATTTTTACACGAGGCTCGGCTCTTCTGGTTTTCGTGTGTTAATTTTTGTTATGAATTAAAGCAAGCAAACAGCTTAAGTCGAAGATGTTCAAAATTGGTAAATCCATAACTTATTCTTTTAATAAGCTT